>Ga0209212_1000133_pt1 | contig 147541 bp, 128 predicted proteins | sample RifGroC2_FD_183996 | JGI IMG/M metagenome (GOLD analysis project Ga0209212, IMG submission 183996) | Groundwater microbial communities from Rifle, Colorado, USA - Groundwater C2 (SPAdes) (version 2) | ecosystem: Environmental > Aquatic > Deep subsurface > Groundwater | place: Rifle, Colorado...
GTCCGCACCTGCCGAAAGGCACTTCTCCTTATCGCCAATCATAGCATTTGCAGTAATAGCAATAATCGGAACATGAGAATTTGTGGTAGCCTCAAGAGCCCTTATTTTTTCTGTTGCCATAAGTCCGTTCATCACAGGCATCTGTATATCCATCAGTACGAGGTCATAATTATTGGTCCCGAACATATCAAGTGCCTCTTTCCCGTTGGTTACAGAGTCGATACTGTGTACAAGGGGTTGTAACGTCAGCAGGGTTATCTTCTGATTTATGATATTATCTTCCACAAGCAGAACCCTGAGGTCTTTTAACTCTTTATGGATCTTTTCCTTACTGACAAGTTCCTCCATCCTGGTTGATAGTTCCTTTACGCCCTTTTCCGGAATAACATTCTTAATGGTAAGATAAATGTCCAGCCTGGAATTGTCTTTCCCTGTATTCTGTATGTATCTTCCCCTGCTAAGGTTAAGAAGCCTGGCAGCATGACTTCCTTCGGCGCCCTTTTCATCGATAAAGAGCATGTTTTTATCCACTTCTATTGTTATTGTCAGAAGACTCTCGCCTGCAGAGCTTTTAACCGATTTGAGGCTTACAGAAACCTTGGTTAATCTTCCGGGATTTTCTTTTTCAATTCGGCTGAACAGATCAAGGAAGATCTGTTTAATACCGACAGGATCTCCAATGCATTCCAGTTCACCAGGTACAGCATTATCAATACTGAAATGGATACCGGCAGATTCATTTAGCTTGAAAAGTTCTATGACGTGTTCAACCGCCGAAAGGATATTGAATCTTATTTGTCTCCTCGACTCATAGGTCATATTCTCGGCCGACTGCATTGTTAATTGATTAACAGTACTGACCATGCTTTTAGTCGAGGCAACAATGGTTTCCATCAACTCCTTCTGTTTGGTGTTAAGATCTGATTTGTTAAATAGTTCACCGGACATGACAAGGTTATTTAACGGTTCCCTTATCTTGTGAGAGAAATCTGTTATTATCTTATCTTTTTTTCCGTCTGTTTTTAAGAAAGAATTAATCAATTCTATGTACTTTTTATTGATAGCTGAGGTTTTCCTCAGTACTATCAGTCCCAGACTGATACTACCAATTATCATACATCCGGCAATCAGTAATTGATTAAATGTAATAAGTATTATTGCAGCTATCAAAACAGACATTGAGATAATAAGATACCTCTCAATAAGCTTAATTTTCCATGATGAGAGCTCCTCATGCAACCTGCCATGTTTCTGTTCCTGTCTGTTTTCTGCATTTTCTCTACCCATATCCGGTATTATTACAATGAGTAAAATTAGTCAAAATATAGCTTTGAAATATACATTGTCTTAAATTAATTACCTTTGCTTTAATTAACTAAATTTGTTGCTGTGGTACGAAATTTGAGACGTTAAGGTAAAATTCGGGGATATATGGAGAGGGTAATGAGATTTTTGAAAGTGTTGGTCGTAATCAGCTATCTGACATGTTTTTTGCCAGCATCCGGACAGGAAGTTGAAGGGATGGTAAAGTACACTCCTGAATTTAAATTCAGGGATGGGATCTACCTTGACTTTGAGCAGGTTAAACATAATAACCCAATTCCTAAAGCAAAACTTCTGGCTTCATTTGATTACAACGACAGGGAGTTTTTCAGGAAGATCTTTGAAATGGACAAAATTTACTACTATGATGATATTGGTGTACGGCAGGAAGTAAAGAAAAGCGATGTATGGGGCTATTCACGCAACGGGATACTGTATATTCAGGTGCAGGAAGGATTTAACAGGATAACATTCGTAGGAAACATTTGTCATTTTGTTGCGGATATTACCACTGAAGATTCCCGTTATAGCAATTATCCATATTCTCCTTATGGTTACTATGATCCTTACTATTCCCCATATTCGTACGGAAGTTATTACTCTCCTTACTCATATTACAGACCCTACTATTCCCCCTACAATCGCAATCCCTCAACAAGAACTGAACTGCGGCAGTTCATAATTGACTGGGAAACCGGAAAGGTGATGGAATTTGAAACAGATAATACGGAATTGCTTCTTATGAAGGATCCCGTTATCTATGAAGAGTATGCGCGACTTTCCCGGAGTAAGAAGAAAGACCTTATGTTCGTTTATATCCGAAAATTCAATGAAAAAAATCCACTCTACTTACCTGTTGAATAAAGAATTAATCATGAAAACAAATCTATCTGCAATTTTATTGTTGCTGGCCACTTCATTGCTGAGCGGACAGGCTCCCTTTCCAAACAAAGATGAGATTAAACAGTTCACTGCATCAAAAACATGTGTTGTGCTTGAGCAGGATCAGTTCTCTTCATATAATGTTTTTATAAAGGAGGCTGTAAAAGCATACTGGACCCTGACTCCTTATGAGCTTATTGATGTCAAGGAATTCAATAAAAGACGCCGCGATCCTGCATACTCTTTTATTGTGCTCACTCAGACCAATTATGAAAAGGATAAAGCTAATACTTTATATAATTTTCTTAACCTCCTTCAGGGGAAAGATGTAGCCAAGCTTGGGGAGTTACCTGAAATCTGTGCAATTCCTCTCTCTTTTGCCGGGGAGGATGACTATGAATATAATTACAAATTCGGAGCAATTTTGCTGTTCATGCAGAAACATGCAAAGATGATTTCTGAAGATCCTTCTCTTACCGGGAGGAAATATCTGAAATATTACAATAAAAATGTTCCTGAGGTCAGAAAAAAGACTATCCTCATAAAGGAAGACGATCTTGCACCTGAAATTGCATCAATGGATAAGATAAAGGCCATTTATCCTCACAAAGTCGAAATAGTTACCGAAGAGGAGATCGTTAAGTCCATACAGGAGAAAACATCTAATACACTCATACTTCATAAGGTAGGGCCAAGGGAAGAGAAAAATACAGGTTTGTGTTTTAAGATGCTTATCGGAACTGACGATTCCGATATGTATTATTATCACCAGCACAAAATAGGTAATTCTGATCCCAATGGCCTCCTGGCTGATGATTTAAAACGACTTTTAAAGTAGGTTCGGTGCAGCATCGGGAAATCTGATACGTCTTTGATTTAACCAGGTTGCAGGAAAATGACAGAGCCTTATACAGGTTTGAGTTAATTCCGAATTGAACCGGAAATCATTATTGCTTACTAATTAAGTAGATGCCATGGAAGAGCGAAGAGTGTTAAGTGAAACAGAAAGAAACTGGGCAATGTTATGTCATCTATCGGCTTTTGCAGGTTTCTTCTTCCCGTTTGGCGGAGTGATTGGTCCGCTTATTTGCTGGCTAACACGAAAAGATGAGTCGGAATGGGTTAATTTAAACGGAAGAAATTCCCTGAATTTTCAGCTTTCAATGCTGCTTTACATTGTACTGGCTATTCCTTTATGCTTTATCATCATTGGAATACCTATTATTATTATCCTTGGCACACTAAAGGTTATCTGTGTAATCATTGCCAGTGTAAAGGCTCCAAAAGGAGAGCTTTTCAGGTATCCGCTTTCAATTCCGTTTGTGCAATAATTGGGATTATTATCAATAATTTCCTGATCTCACTTTTTTTTTCTAAATTTCCTTTCTATTCATTAAATCTTTCACCATGGCAAAAAGTAAGGACAAGAAAAAGGTTAAGGCTGATACTAAAGCTGGAAATGTTGAGACCAACAAACTTTATTACGATATTGAGGCTGAGAAAAAGAAGAAGCTCGACAAAAAGGAATATGAGAAATTGCTCCTGGAGCAGGATATAGAGCTTATTAAGCTGCAGGAATGGGTAAAAGCAAAAAAACTTAAGGTGGTTGTCATATTCGAGGGAAGAGATGCTGCCGGCAAAGGCGGCGTAATTAAAACTATCTCCGGATGTATGAATCCACGTATCTGCAGAGTTGTTGCCCTTGGTACTCCTACAGATAAAGATAAAACGCAATGGTATTTTCAGAGGTATGTCCCGCATCTTCCGGCCGGAGGCGAGATAGTTCTTTTTGACCGGAGCTGGTATAACAGGGCGGGGGTTGAAAAAGTAATGGGCTTCTGTACCAACGATGAATATGAAGAATTCCTCAGATCATGTCCTGAATTCGAAAGGATGCTGATCAGAGCAGGGATTGTTCTCATAAAGTACTGGTTCTCAGTTAGTGATCACGAACAGGAAAAACGTTTCCAGGATAGGATCAAGGATCCAACCAAACGGTGGAAGATAAGCCCGATGGATATAGAATCGCGTGATAAGTGGGTCGAATACTCGATGGCAAAAGATAAAATGTTCTCATATACCGATACAAAACTGGTTCCATGGTATGTTGTGCCAGCGGATGACAAAAAGAGGGCAAGGCTTAATTGCATTTCTCACCTGCTTTCTCTCATCCCTTACGAGGATCTTACTCCAAAGCCATTCAAGCTTCCACCTCTTAAGACTGATAAGGCATATGTGAGGCCCCCGGTTACTGACCAGACTTTTGTTCCACAGAAGTTTTAGTTTATTTTGTTGATCAATGATATTGCAGGGACATGCCTCGGCATGTCCCTGCTATTATTGCCTCTATTGCCTTTTTTTCTTCTTTTTGATCCCGCTTTGCAGGATTTGCCTTCGGCGAGCTCACTTTGTTCGGTTCGTCAATTCGTTCCTCAACTTTTATCTTTTATCTTTATACTTTTATCTTTTGTTTTAATATCTGATTATGTCGTCAAAACCATCAATACCTAAAGGAACCAGGGATTTCTCAACTGAAGAAATGCAAAGGCGTGAGTATATCTTTGATACTATACGGCAGGTTTTCAGACTCTATGGCTATCAGCCTATTGAGACACCGGCCCTGGAAAACCTGTCGACACTGCTTGGTAAATACGGTGACGAAGGTGACAAGCTTCTTTTCAGGATACTTAATTCAGGCGACTATCTGTCTGATGTTTCTATGGAGGAACTTCTTAAGAGAGATTCCGGAAAACTCTCCTCCAGGATTTGTGAAAAGGGCCTGAGATATGACCTTACTGTTCCTTTTGCACGGTATGTTGTGCAGCATCGCGATGAAATCGTCTTCCCGTTTAAAAGATACCAGATACAACCTGTATGGCGTGCCGACAGGCCTCAGAAAGGAAGATACCGTGAGTTTTTCCAATGCGATGTGGATGTCATAGGCAGCGATTCTCTTCTGAATGAATATGAGCTTGTAAGAATCATTGATGACATCTTCTCCCGTCTCCATATATCGATTATAACCAAAATCAATAACAGGAAGATACTTTCCGGAATTGCTGAGTATATAGGAGAAGGCAGCAGGATAACAGATATCACTGTTGCAATCGACAAGCTCGACAAGATAGGTATTGATTCTGTAAATGCTGAACTAAGAGAGAAAGGTGTTTCGATTGAGGCGATAAATAAACTTCAACCTTTGCTTTCATTCAAAGGTGATTCCGATGAAAAGCTTTCTAAGCTCGAAGAGCTTCTCTCGCTATCTGTTACAGGATTGAAAGGCATTGCAGAAGTCCGGACTCTCTTTTCATACCTGGGTCAGGCAGAAATGAAGGGAAAGGTGGAGCTTGACCTAACTCTTGCCCGTGGATTGAACTATTATACAGGTGCAATTATTGAAGTTAAATCAACAGATGTTTCAATCGGAAGTATCTGCGGGGGAGGCCGTTATGATAATCTTGCAGGAGTGTTCGGCATGGAGGGTGTTTCAGGTGTGGGAGTTTCATTCGGTGCTGACAGGATTTATGATGTCCTCAAACAACTTGATCTTTTTGACGATACATCTATATCTTCCTCAGAGGTACTTATCGTAAATTTCGGTGAAAGTGAAACCAGTTATGCCCTTTCAGTTATTGAGTTGCTACGTAAACTTTCAATCAGGTCGGAATTGTACCCCGATCCTGTCAAACTGAAAAAGCAGATATCTTACGCCGATTCAAAGAAAATACCTTTTCTTATAATTGCCGGTGCTGATGAAATTCAGAATAATTGTGTTACAATTAAGAATATGACATCAGGCGATCAGGAGAAGGTTTCACTTAATGAACTGAGATCATATGCTGAGAAGAATTTTAAAATATCAAGGTGACATTTAAATACATTGAAAACAGGTAGTTTATGAATTATAAGATATCACCCCATAATGTCACTATCGAAGAACTTCTTGAATTACTTAACAAAGGGAAAAGACTTTCACTCTCGCCCGAATCAACCGGACTTATTAATAAATGCAGACTCTATCTCGATAATAAGCTTGAGAAAAGTACTTCCCCCATTTATGGTATAACAACCGGCTTCGGGTCGCTGCACAATAAGACTATAAGCAGGGATCAGCTTAACAAGCTTCAGGAAAACCTGGTCAAGTCTCATGCATGCGGCACCGGTGCTGTTGTGATGGATGAAATAGTAAGGCTTATGCTGATCCTGAAAATAATTGCTTTAAGTAAAGGATTATCGGGAGTACAGGTTATTACAGTTCAGCGTCTTATCGATTTCTTCAATGAAGGGATATGTCCTGTTGTGCTTGAGCAGGGATCACTTGGTGCCTCCGGCGATCTGTCTCCTCTGGCCCATCTTATACTGCCTTTACTGGGTGAAGGAGAGGTCAGCTATGAGGGACGAAGAATTAAATCAAAAGCAATCCTGAAGAAATTCGGATGGACACCCATTGTATTACAGTCAAAAGAAGGCCTGGCGCTTCTTAACGGAACTCAGTTTATGAGCGCTTACGGAGTTTATATTATATCATTGGCAGAGAGACTTTCAGCATTTGCCGATATTGCCTCAGCCATCTCCCTTGAAGCATATGATGGTCGACCCGATCCGTTCTTTGAAAGTGTACATAAAATCAGGCCACATAAAGGACAGATAGAGACTGCAAAAGTTTTCAGGAAATTGCTCAGGGGCAGCCAGCTTTTGGCCCGACATAAACCTCATATTCAGGATCCCTATTCATTCAGGTGTATCCCGCAGGTTCACGGAGCCAGCAAGGATGCAATCAAATATGCCAAATCGGTGATCCTTACTGAAATAAACTCTGTGACTGATAATCCGACAATCTTCCCCGATGAAGATCTGATTGTATCAGGAGGCAATTTTCATGGTCAGCCGCTTGCACTGATTTTTGATTATCTTGCTATTGCCCTTTCGGAACTGGGAAGTATTTCAGAGAGAAGAGTTTACAGGCTTATTTCAGGACAGCGCGAACTTCCTGAGTTTCTTGTCGCCAATCCCGGCCTTAACAGCGGATTCATGATACCTCAGTATACTGCAGCATCGATTGTAAGCCAGAATAAACAGCTCAGCACTCCAACTTCAGTTGATTCAATACCATCTTCTAATGAACAGGAAGATCATGTAAGCATGGGAGCGAATGGGGCTACCAGGTTGCTTCGCGTTGCTGAAAACCTTGAGAGGCTGATTGCCATTGAATTATTTACTGCAGTGCAGGCTCTTGAATTCAGAAGACCCCTCAGATCATCAGTTTACCTGGAGGAGACAGTTGCAGCATACCGGAAAAGAGTTCCTTTCATTAAGAACGATAAGCTGATGTATGATGAAATTGCAAAATCAGTTGAATTCATCAGAACCTTTGATTTGGACGCTGTACGGGCCTGTTTTCCTGCAGTTCGTTAAGAAGCTGGGCTTTCCATTGATTTTCAGCCTGGTAATAACGTATTACTTTATCGGGAGGCAGCAATTCCTTAAGTTTAATATGAAATGTCCGGGCCATCTCCGTTTCTACAGAGAGAGTGCTGACCAGATTATCTCCGATCTCTGTCAGCTCTTTATCGTTTAATGTGCTTTCATTCTGGTTGAAATCCCTTATTAGATCTCTTCTCTTAATCTGAAGATCATTTTTTTGTTTCTGGTAATCATTGTAAATCGGCCAGAACTTTTCAGCTTCGCCAGAAGTCAGGCTTAGTTTTTTGGTAAAAAAGCCAATTCTGTAAGCTTCGAGCCTTTCCCGGTTAGCATTCTGGGCTGATATTACTGTTAATGGCAATAATAAGATTATTACAATTAACAGATTTCTTTTCATGGCGTTCCACTTAAAGTATTTCATATATGTCGTTTATTTCAATATTTTCAAGCATAAGATAATCAATTATCTCTGATCTATTAATTCCTGACAGTTGATCAGGGAGTTCACTTGCAGCAGCATTGTCTTCCAGAGTAAAGATGTCGATATCATTTACAAATGGTTCTGTAAATGTTACAGCATACAAATCGACTGATGGAGAATCGGGTTTGTCTGCAGTGAAATACCTCGCTGCGACATAGCTTAGTATCAAAAATCCTGTAACTGAAGCTGCAGCCAGTAAATATGGACTTATCTTTCTCAGGATAACGACTTTTTTTATCTGAGGTCCAGATCCGGCTGTTGAGGCTATGATTTTATGGTTCACCTCTTCAAAGTAGTTATCAGGTACTTTGAATGGATTTTTGCCTGGTATGTTTTCAATTGTCCTCATCTTATACTCTTAGATGGTTAAATATCATTTTAGTTTAACTTTCTCCCAGAAATTTCTCAATTTTCTTTACTGCATGATGATATGATGCCTTAAGAGCTCCTTCAGATGTTCCGAGCACTTTTGACATATCCTCATAAGTCATCTCATCAAAATACTTCAGATTGAATACAATTTTTTGTTTATCGGGAAGCTTCAGAATGGCATTCTGAAGCATAATTTGTGCTTTATCCCCGTCAAACCAGGAGCTTCCCTCATGTGAGTTTTCAAAATAACTTCCAAGATCTTCAATTGAGATCGCACTGTTTCTTTTTCTTTTATTGATAAGTGTAAGGGCTTCATTAGTTGCTATTGTGTATAACCATGTATAAAGCGCACTTTTATTCCGGAATTCTCCGATACTCTTCCATGCATTGATAAATGTATTCTGAAGGGCATCATCAGCATCTTCGTGAAGTATAACAAGCCGGCGGATATGCCAGTATAATCTTGAACTATACTTCTCAACCAGCATCCTGAAGCCTTTGTTCAGGTCGCTCCTAAGCAATTCAGATAAGTTTTCGTCAGAACTGGTATTACTCAATTGAGAATCTGGTTTTCTTTTTAGACTGAATAAACAGTCAAAGGTTTAAAGATAGAAAATAATAGTTCATGTCTGACAGGTTGAATTATCAACGGAATTATGGTAAATTTGCATCAAATTTTAAATCTTCTCTGATGGCTCTACAGTGCGGTATTATAGGGATCACCAATGTTGGAAAAACAACAATCTTCAATTGCATCTCAAATACAAAAGGCGAAACGAATGCTTATGCATTCAGTGCTACAAAATCAAATATAGGTGTGGTACATGTACCTGATCCCAGATTATATGAGCTTGAAAAACATCAGGTTACCGACAGGATAGTTCCTACAACAGTTGAAATTGTAGATATTCCCGGATTGGCTAAAGGTTCGAACAAGGGAGAAGGAGTGGGAAATAAATTCCTTGGAGACATAAGAAATACTGATGCCCTTATTCATGTTCTGAGATGTTTCGACGATGATTCTCTGCCACACATAGATGGTTCAGTAGATCCTGTCCGTGACCTTGAGACAATTGACCTGGAACTACAGGTGAAGGATCTTGAATCTGTTGAGAAAAAGATTGAAAGGTTTGAAAGAGCTTCAAGGTCAGGTGATAAGGATGCAAAGCATGGGGTGGAGGTTCTGAACAGATACAGGGATCATTTCGAAGGTTTTAACAATGCCCGTACGCTCTCAGTCAAGGATGATGAGAGAAAATATATTGATGATCTCTTTCTTCTTACAATGAAACCTGTAATGTATGTATGTAATGTTGATGAAAAATCAGCCATTTCAGGGAATAAGCATGTTGAGAGGGTGGAGGAGTTTCTTAAAGGCAGGGATGCTGAGATCCTTGTTATTGCAGGGGCTATTGAGGCTGAAATTGCTGAGCTGGAAAGTAAGGAGGACCGTATGGCTTTCATCAAAGATGCAGGGCTCACTGAAGCCGGAGTAGATAAGCTTGTAAGAGCCGCATACAAGATGCTAAACCTTCAGACCTTTTTTACAGTAGGTCCGATGGAGATAAGGGCATGGACCATTAAAACCGGGATGATCGCACCTAAAGCGGCAGGTGTTATTCACAGCGATCTCGAGCGCGGATTTATCAGGGCAGAAGTGATGAAGTACAATGATTTTGTCACACTTGGGTCAGAGCATGCATGCAAGGAGGCAGGTAAGTTCTATATTGAAGGGAAAAACTATGTTGTTGAAGACGGCGACATTCTGCACATTAGATTTAACGTATAACTGTTTCAATGCGGCAGGTGCTTCTGATATTTTTGGTGCTTCTTTTATACAGCTCTGCTGAGATTTATGCTCAGGGAAACATCAATAATGAAAAACTTCATAAGATTATAAGAGAATCCGGGCAGGCAGAAGTTACGGTTCCGTATACTACCAGGAATCATGTCAATTACCTTAGCCGTAACCTTTCGGTATATGACCTGAAAGAAAAGCTGGTATACATCTCTCTGTCACCTTTGACATTGGAATGGTTTATCAGCCAGGATCTTGATTACAGTATCATCGAAAATAAAGGGCTGAAAGGTTTGTTTTCTGCTACAAGCATTGATCAGGCTATGGAGTGGGATACCTATCCAACCTATACCCAGTACGACTCAATAATGAAATATTTCAGCACTCAATATCCTTCACTCTGCAGGCTCGATACAATTGGATTGAGCATAAACAACAGATTGGTACTGGCTCTGAAGATTTCAGATAATGCATCACTTGATGAAGATGAGCCGGAGGTATTCTATTCGTCAACCATGCATGGAGATGAGACAGGCGGATTTGTGTTGATGCTCAGGTTTATAGATTACCTCCTTAAAAATTACAGTGCCATTCCGGAAATAAAAAAACTGGTTGATAATCTCGAAATATGGATTAATCCGCTTGCAAATCCCGATGGTACCTACAGGTCAGGCAATACTATAACCAGTCCGGTAAGGGTTAATGCGAGTGGAGCGGATCTTAACAGGCGCTTCCCTGACCCTATGGATCCTTCAATAGTGGTCCCGAAAGAAAACGCTGATATGATTAAGTTCATGCGGAAGCACCGGTTTGTGATCTCAGCCAATTTTCACGGAGGTGCCGAGGTGATAAATTACCCATGGGACAGATGGTATTCAAAGTACCATGCTGACGATTCCTGGTTTCTCGATATCAGCAGGGCATATGCCGACACGGTACATTATTACTCCGGAACCGGTTATATGACCGATGAATCGAATGGGGTTACCAGAGGAGCTGAATGGTATATAGTTTATGGAGGAAGGCAGGATTTTGTAACATGGGAATTACAGGGGAGGGAAGTAACAATTGAACTGGACAGGATTAAGTTAACCCCGGCAGCACAGCTTGGACTTTTGTGGCTTTATAACCGAAGCTCACTTATTGGCTATCTCGGGAATGCATTATATGGAATACATGGTATTGTAAGAGACTCTTTAACATATGATCCGGTTAGAGCTAAGGTTTATATTTCAGGGCATGATAAAGACAGTTCCCAGGTATATTCAGATACACTGAATGGTTCCTTCGTCAGAATGCTTGCACCAGGTACTTACAGTCTCATTTTTTCGGCAGAAGGTTATAAAACTAAGGTTGTCACTGATATCGAAGTATTTAATTATCATAAGACAGATATGATTGTTGATCTGCAGGCCGACCTTACTAATATTGAAATCCCTCTGCCAGGTCCGCCGAAAATATATCCCAATCCTGGTGGCAGCATAGTGAATTTTATGCTCCCGGAAGCATTGGCAGGCGAAATTAGCGTGGTAATTACCAGTAACTCAGGAACGATTTTGAGAGAGTTTAATACAACTAATACTGTTGGTGTTCCCATAAACATTGATGTAAGCCGGTTGGCAGGCGGAAGCTATATTATACTCTTCAGAAACATTTCAACAGGCAACAAATCGCAGGGAAGGTTCATTGTTGTTAAATAATCCCGATCATTTGCATCTGTTATTAAAACAAGTATTTTTGCACCTTACCCTGCGATGGGAGAGAGTTGTGTTTTGGCTAAATTGTATTGAAAGATTATGGAGAATCGCATGATGATGCTGCGCGGATCAGCCCTGTTAGTTTTACTGATCTCTTTTTATGCCGGATTATCTGGTCAGGGAGCCTACCTTCCACCTGATAAGCCTCTTCTTGTTGTCGGTATCGTTGTTGAGCAGCTCAGGTATGACCATATCGAAAAATTCAGGGACAGGTTTGGCGAAAACGGTATTAAAAGACTGATAAATGAAGGAACATATTTCAGGAATGCATCCTTCGAATTCATGCTTACTCAGTCTTCACCGGGGCATGCCACTATTTCAACCGGAGCGGAACCTTCGTCGCATGGAATTCCGTCAGACAACTGGTATGTGCCTCTTAAGAATGAACTTATCTATTCCACAAAGGATGCAGTGGTCAATCCGGTTGGCGGCAGTTTTGAATCGGGATTGCAATCTCCTGTGCATCTTCAGGCATCAACATTTTCGGATGAGCTTAAGATGTCAACCAACCGGCAGGCAAAGGTATTTGGAATCGGAATAAAGGAGAGCAATGCAATTTTATCAACCGGACATGCTGCCGACGGTGTTTTCTGGTTCGATAATGGCACAGGTACATGGATGTCGAGTTCATACTACACTAATTCACTTCCCGGATGGGTAACCGATTTTAATGCACTTAATTATGCTGAATCATATCTGAGTGATTCATGGGAACTGTTCAGATCTGAGGAGGATTACTCTGACTGTCTGCCTGATTCCAATAAATTTGAAGCCGGATTTAGCTCCGTAAACTACTTCCCTTATGATCTTAAAAAACTTCGGTCAAAGGAAATTACAGGTCCAAAGAATGGTTACTCCCTTCTCAGGGAAACTCCTTTCGCCAATTCGCTTACAACAAGTTTTGCCATAAGGCTGATAGAGCAGGAGAGGCTGGGCAGGGATAATGTGACCGATTTTATTTCAATATGTTATTCCGCAACTGACAACATAGGCCACCGGTTCGGTCCGTCCTCCCGTGAGATGGGAGATGCCATACTAAGGCTTGATGATGAGATCAGGTACCTCCTTACATATTTGAATGACAGTATAGGAAAGAGAAATATTTTAGTTTACTTCACTTCATCTCATGGGATCTCTGAGATACCTGCAGTTCTCGAATATAACCGGATCCCTGCAGGTTATTTCCGACAAAATCAGGCGTTGCAGCTGCTCAGAAGTTATTTGAATGCTGTTTACGGTGAGGGCGACTGGGTGAAAGGATATTCCGAACGGCAGGTATTCCTTAACAGGACTCTGATTGAGGATGCCAGACTTCCTATTGAAGAGGTTCAGAAGAAAGTGGCACGTTTTCTTGTCCAGTTTACCGGTGTGGCAGCAGCATACCCTTATTCAGCTTTTGAGGCAAATGATTTCGGGTATGGTCACCTGAAACGGATAATGAATAATTTCAATCCTCAGCGTTCAGGTGATGTGATTGTTACTCTCAATCCGGGATGGGTGGAGAAGGAGGGTGATTATGTTACAAATCATAATTCCCCCTATGAATGTGATTCACATGTCCCTCTTATCTGGTATGGATGGACAGTGAACAGGGCAACTGTATCGAGAAAGGTAAATATGACAGATGTTGCCGCTACCTTATCGTCATTGTGCAAAGTGCCTTTTCCAAATGCGTGTACCGGAGAACCAATGCTTGAATTGTTCAGGTAGGGACATGCCATGGCATGTCCCTACACTCTGAATGTATCCCTTATCCTGCAGGCATCAATAAGAAGTTCAGGATTTTTTTCAACACCATTCCCGAGTATTATAATATCGGCACCGGCTTTAAATATCGCGTTAATCTGATGTTTATCCTTAATCCCACCGCCGACTGCAATTGGAATTGAAATATTATCTCTGACCGAACTTATAATGTCTGTTGGGACAGGCTCTGACGCGCCGCTGCCAGCCTCAAGATATATCATTCCAAGTCCGAGCATCTCTCCTGCAAGAGCTGTTGCAACCACTATTTCAGGTTTATCGGATGGTATTGCTTCTGTCTGGCTTATGTATTCCACTGATGTTTTCGAACCGCAGCTTATAAGAATATATCCTACTGATATAAGTTTTGATCTTATATCTTTAAGAAAAGGAGCAGCAACCACATGATTTCCGATGAGTAATTCAGGATTACGTCCTGATATCAGAGAGAGAAGCAGTATGGCGTCAGCTTTATGTGTAAGCTGAAGCAGATTACCCGGAAACAGAATTACGGGAATTGAACACTCTCTTTTAATTGCATCTATAAGATTATCAATATTATTGAAAGTCAGGCTTCCTCCTGCCAGAATGAAGTCAGTCTTAGACTCAACAGCATTCTTCAGAATGTTTGAAAGGGAATCTCCTCTTGCCTTGTCAGGATCGAGAAGAAGTCCTATTTTCTTTTTATTGTTGAGTATTTCTGATCTCATGTCAGACTATTTAATATTCAGTTTGGGGAGTTCCATGATCTTTTTTGTCCAGACAATAGCATAATTGTCATACCTGGAATAATGCAGATCAAAACTCTCATTTATTTTGTCGGTATGAACCCTGCCTCTGATTTCTCCGGCATCCTTAACCTCGAAGGGTTCAATTGTGATATTCTTCCTTATGCTTATCCCTTCCTTGTCGCATATTTTATAAAGGGCTTCTTTTGCGCACCAGTGGATATAGAGATGATACTTCCTGTATTCATTTACTTTAGTGATCTTTTCTTTGATGTTTAGGAATTTAAGAGCAATTGCTGCAATGTTGGAGCTCATATATTCAAGGTCAATTCCAACTTTTTCATTTGTGCTGAGCAGGATTGAAGTGAGTTTATGCGAATGAGATATACTAATAAACCTCGATCCATCCCTGAGGAAAGGTTTATTGTTCTTGTTGTAAACGATGCTCGCATCTTTTCCCAGTAGTTCTGCCAGTAAAGCCCTCACACTCAGGAACTCCAGTTTTCGTGAATTGCTGCTGAACCCTTTGTACCTTTTCTTATCATCCCCATTAAGCGATACCATGCTCAAAAGAGTATCAAGGTCCTCTTCTATCTTCCATACCCCAAGGATAGAAAACTCATTCAGGTAGTGTTTTGTTATACAGCCCATTCGTCCTTGTTATATTTTTACTCTTTCCAATTCAGTGTTTCAATAAGGTGTATTATGTCTTCCCTGAAATATCCGATTACAGGTTCCAGTGAATCAGCATCAGGTTCTGAGGCGAAGTAGAGTGAACCCCTTAAAAAATGATTTGTACTGTCTGTCATATAAAACTGAACTGCAGTAGCGGTATTTCCCTTCAGGTCATATAATATCCCGTAAACTTTATTTTGTTCATTATTAAAGTATTTCTCGCTTATAGCATCAGCTTTTGAAATATGATTTTTAACATTCATCTTGTAAGTCTGTTCCATAAGCTCATCAAAATCATTGTTTATGTTTTTGTAGGTCATGTATAATTTTGCTTTGTAAGCCGGGAACTCTATATTAAACCATCCTTTTTCATCTTCATATTCATCATTAAATGAAAGATTTCCGAAAGCCGGATATTCAAAAGTAAATGGTGAGTTCTGATTTTCACCAGGCAGGCTATTGAATGTTGTATACCTGTGTTGTGGCATATCAATCCGGAAATGCCCCCTGGGTTTCGGTACCGGAACTTCTCTGCAACCAGAGATAATGCCGGTCATAATAAGCAATATTATCAAACTAATCTTCGGCTGCATCAGCTTCATCTTGTTTGATTTCAACCCTGATCTCTTTAATTCTTCGTCTGTCTGCAGCTTCTACACTGAAGCTGAATTGCCGGAATGTAACTGACTGGCCCTTCTGAGGAATCTCTCCTGTCAGTTCGAGGATCAATCCTGCAAGAGTTTCAGATTCACCCCTGATACTTTCAAAATAATCTTCTTCAGTATTAATGATTTTACAAAAATCATTCACCATTATCTTGCCATCAAAAATGAATGTCTTTTCGTCAAGCTTCTTAAACAATACCGGATCCTCGTCGCTTTCATCAGTAATTTCTCCCACTATCTCCTCAAGTATATCTTCAAGTGTAACTATTCCTGAAGTGCCTCCATACTCGTCAATGACTATTGCCATATGTATTTTTTTGGTCTGAAACTCTTTGAGAAGGTCATTTATTTTTTTCGTTTCAGGGACAAAATAGGGAGGCCTTAAAAGCGACTGCCACTTAAAATTTGCCGGATTACCGGTGAATGGAAGGATATCCTTGGCATACAGAATACCTTTTACTGAGTCGAATGAACCCGAATATACAGGTATTCTTGAGAAACCTGATTCGACTATTTTCGGGACTACTGTATCAAATCCCGATTTGATATTCAGTGCGGTAACATCAATCCTCGGACACATTATTGCACTTACATTAATATTGCCAAAGTTCACAATGCCCTTTAAAAGTTTTTCATCTTCATCCATATCATCCGATGCCAGCTCGAGAGCATCAGACAGGTCATCCATACTGATATTTGTACGGGAACTACCGGCTCTTTTTTTTACATAAAATGTTGACAGTATTAGCAGGGAGGTAACAGGTTTGAATATTATTTCAATTACGGATAATGGTATTGCCATAAGAATCACCATTCTGACATGAACTCTGCTGGAATAGACTTTTGGCATCACCTCTCCGAAGAAGAGAAGTATGAAAGTAATGGTAATGATGTTGATTATGAATCCCAGAACAGGTTTTTCGCTGAAATCAAACAAGATGGAGCTCAGGAATGCTGCGAGCAAAACAATAGCAATATTGATTGTATTATTCGCGACAAGGATAGTACTCAGCAGTTTTTCCGGATTACTGTAAAGTTTAAGAGCAGTTAATGCTTTTCTGCTTTTGTTACTTTTAAGCTTTTCAATATCTTCCGGCCGTAACGAGAAATAAGCCACTTCCGATCCTGATATCAAAGCTGATCCGATCAGGAGAACAATGAATATAAGGAATCCGGTTAATAGCTTGATTTCAGGCAGTGAACTGATTATGCCTGTCATAAATGCCGGTAAACAGAGTTGATATTCAGGTTCCAATTGAGGCTGTTTTATTATAAATCAGCTAGAATGGCAGGTCGTCTTCATTCTGGCCGGTAAAAGGTCCGTTGTTCTGAATGATTTCAGTGTCAGAAGGAGTATCAAGGGGTATGTCTTTTCCCTGCTGATTCTTGCCTGAAGCTGAATTATAAGGACCTGATGGTTCATTTACCTGGCCTTTCTCATTCATATCATTTCTTCCCTGGTCGGAATTAGCTCCGGAAGCTGTGGCTGGTTGTTTCTTCTCCAGCAAAAGCAATGCATCTGCAAGAATTTCAGTTATATATTTATTAACACCATCTTTATCAACATACGAGCGGGTCTTTATTTTGCCCACAATATATAACTGTGCTCCCTTCTTAACAGTTTTTTCTGCAACTTCGGCAAGTGAACGCCATAATACAATATTGTGCCATTCGGTTGAAGTTATTGTTTCCCCCTGCTGGTTAGTATAAGTTTCACTTGTGGCAAGGGGGAAGGTTGCTTTGGCAACTCCCTTGTCGAAATAACGGACAACAGGATCTTTTCCGACATTTCCGACAAGTATTACTTTATTGATTGACATGGAGTTATGTATTAAGTTTTAGTATATTAACCGGAATGTAAAGTTAAGAAAAATTCAGCTTGCACAACCCGGATTTGTATTATTTGATAAATGCTTGTCTTTGTGAATTAATTAACAGGCTGAATTGCAGCCTTTCCTTTACTGATTCCTATACAGTTAAGAGAAGAGAGCATGAAATTGTTTGTCTATTTCATTGTATTTAAGGCTTTAATAAAATTTCTTTTAAAAAATTATTATGTAAGTGTTTCTATTTAAACAAATAATATTTCTATATTTGCACAGTTGAAAAAACGTATTGCAAAATAATTTGTTGAATTTTAAACTTCAGGAAAAATGACTAAAGCAGACATTGTTAATGAAATTGCCAAGAACACTGGTATTGAAAAGGTAACTGTTCAGAAAACTGTTGAAGCCTTAATGGAAACTGTTAAGGACTCTATGGTAAAAGGAAATAACGTCTATCTCAGAGGATTTGGAAGCTTCATTGTTAAGAAAAGAGCAAAGAAGACAGCAAGGAATATTTCAAAGAATACTACTATTATTATTCCTGCTCACAATATTCCAGCTTTCAAACCAGCTAAAACTTTCATAACAAAAGTAAAATCACACGTTAAGAAATAATCCTCCATGCCAAGCGGTAAAAAAAGAAAAAGACATAAAATGGCCACACACAAACGCAAAAAGCGTTTGAGGAAGAATAGACACAAGAAGAAGTAACACATCAGCAAGTGGTCATTTAACTATTCATTAAACCTAAAGATCTGATGATCTTTAGGTTTATTTTATGTATATGTCGGGTGTTGCTGATAACACATTCATTCAGATCAATTTATTGACGTGGTTAATAAGGATTTAATCATTGATGTTGGTGATTCCGAGGTTTCTTTAGCCTTGTTGGAAGACAAGCAGTTAATTGAATTAAACAAGGAAAAGCGAAATATTAAGTTTTCAGTCGGGGATATTTATCTTGGAAAAGTTAAAAAGATAATGCCCGGACTGAATGCTGCTTTTATCAATGTCGGTTATGAAAGGGATGCATTCCTGCATTACCTTGATCTCGGAGCTCAGTTCAGAACTCATCAGAAATATTATACCTCAGCCATCCAAAAGCAGGGCAAAGTACCACCTGTTCATAAGTTCAAACCAGAACCCGATATCGATAAAGATGGTAAAATAACAGATGTCCTTACTCAGGGGCAGACAGTTATTGTGCAGGTTACAAAAGAACCCATTTCAACTAAAGGACCAAGACTATCTGCCGAAATTTCACTTGCAGGCCGGAACCTTGTTCTTATGCCATATTACGATAAGGTTTCCATTTCATCAAAGATTGAAAGCGTCGAGGAAAAGAACCGTCTGAAATCCCTGGTTCAGAGCATAAAACCAAGGAACTACGGGGTAATTGTCAGAACAGTGGCCGAAGGGAAAAAAGTTGCAGTTCTTGATGCTGAACTTCGTGAACTGGTAATAAAATGGGAATCGGCTTTTCTGTCTGTAAAAAAAGAGGTGAAATCACCCCGGTTGTTTATCGGAGAGATGAACAGGACATCCACTATCCTGAGAGATATGCTGAATGTCACTTTCAACAGTATTCATGTTAATGACCCGGCGTTTGCTGAAGATGTTATTCAGTATATCAGGGAGATTGCACCGGAAAAAGAGAAAATAGTAAAAGTATACAAAGGCACCCTGCCCATCTTTGACCATTTTGGAGTCAACAAACAGATCAAAGCCCTATTTGGTAAAACCGTTTCATTTAAACTTGGAGCATACCTTATAATTGAACATACTGAGGCACTTCATGTAATAGATGTTAACAGCGGTAACAGATCAAGATCAGGTAACAACCAGGAATCGAATGCCCTTGAAGTGAATATGGAAGCTGCTGTTGAAATTGCCAGGCAATTGCGATTAAGAGATATGGGGGGGATTATAGTTGTTGATTTCATCGATATGCAAACTTCGGAGAATAAACAGCAACTTTATGATAAGGTAAAGGAGGTGATGACCAATGACAGGACGAAGCACAATATTCTTCCGCTTACGAAATTTGGTATCATGCAGATCACACGCCAGCGGGTCAGACCTGAAATGAATATTGTAACTGACGAAAAATGCCCTGCATGCCAGGGAACAGGCGAAATAAAACCTACCATATTATTCACCGATGAACTTGAAAGTGGACTCTCCTTTATTGTTGATAAGATAAAAACCAGGAAAATAATCCTTAACGTACATCCCTTTGTAGCTGCATACCTTAAGAAAGGACTGATCCCTATTTGCCGGAAATGGAACTTTAAGTACAAGATCAGCCTTAAGGTTCAGCCTGTAACTTCTTATCATATGCTCGAATACCATTTCTTCGATCATTTCAATAATGAAATAGACCTGGTCTGAAAAAAGGCGCAGGGCCCAGGACTCAGGGCAAAATGGGAAATGCGAAAAACTTTGCGACCTTTGCGGTTAATGGATTTTAAAGTCAAATATTAAAAACTATTATAATGAGAAAAATTTTACTTATTATATTCTTTGTAATAACTGCATTACACATTTCTGCTCAGATCTATGATCCGGTAACCTGGGATTTCAGCTATGAGAAAAAAGGAGATAATCAATATGAGATCGTAATCACTGCATCCATTGAAGACGGGTCACACATCTATGCAATGATTGTGCCTGATGGCGGACCTATACCAACTTCATTCTCATTCGATACTCTTAAGAGCTATAAGCTCGATGGAACTACTTTTAATGTTATTCCTCCAATTGAAAAAATGGACGAGGCTTTCGGTTTTAAGATTAAAACATACAGCAAAAAGGCCGAGTTCAGGCAGAAAGTAACTGCGGTTGATCCTTCATTTACAGTTACAGGAATAGTTAATTTCATGGCCTGCAACAATGTTACCTGCTCTCCTCCGAAGGATGTGGATTTCTCGGTAAGAATTTCAGGTGGAACAAATCAACCTGAAGCAGCAGAAAGTGGTAAGATCAGTTCAGCTGATGTTTCGACTTCATCCGGGAGCGGAGGATTGTTGAAATTTTTTCTCATCTCTCTCCTTGCAGGATTTGCCGGTGTTCTTACACCATGTGTCTTTCCTATGATCCCCATGACTGTTGCATTCTTTTCACAGGGAACAGGGAACAAAGGACAGTCAGTTATAAAAGCTCTCATTTTCGGGATATCAATAGTACTCATTTATTCATCGCTTGGAGTAGTTGTTTCTCTTACAAGTGCAGGAGCCGGTTTTGCCAATGCACTCAGTACTCACTGGATACCGAATACGATCTTCTTTGCATTGTTTGTGATTTTTGCCACTTCGTTTTTCGGGGCATTTGAGATTGTCCTGCCAAATAAATGGGCTTCAGGCGCCGACTCAAAAGCAGATCAGGGAGGAATGCTGGCTGCATTTTTCATGGGACTGACTACGGTTATTGTATCATTCTCATGCACAGGTCCGATTGTTGGAGCGCTCCTGGTAGAGGCTGCAACTGGTGATGTTTTGAGACCCACAATAGGTATGGTTGGTTTCGGTCTTGCATTTGCCCTCCCATTCACAATTTTTGCTCTTTTCCCGTCGGTAATGAGCAAAATGCCTAAATCGGGAGGGTGGCTTAATTCAATTAAGGTAGTTCTGGGATTCATTATGCTTGCCTTCAGCATGAAGTTCATTATGACTGTTGACAGTGTCTACAATCTGGGGTTATTATCAAGAGATCTCTTTCTCGCAATCTGGATCGTCATCTTTTCATTAATGGGTCTTAACCTGATGGGTAAGATTAAGTTTTCACACGACAGTGACCTTCCAAATATTGGTACTTTCAGGTTATTCCTGATAATAGCGATATTCTCCTTTGTTGTTTACATGGTTCCGGGTCTTTTCGGAGCACCGCTGAAGGCTTTATCTTCATTTCTGCCGTCACAGTCAAAATCGCAGCTTAACCTGCCTCTTATTATTTCACAGAACAGAGGGGAAGGAGCATTTGTAAGTCAGCAGATTCCTGTAAGTGCAATTTGTTCTGAGCCCAGGCATGATGATATATTTGAAATGCCGCTCGGTCTTACAGGATATTTCGATCTTAAGCAGGGACTTGCATGTGCTAAAGAGCAAAACAAACCGGTACTGATCGACTTTAAAGGCCATGCATGTGCCAACTGTAAGCTAATGGAGGCTAAGGTTTGGTCCGATCCTGAGGTGCTCAGACGTCTCAGGGATAACTTTGTGATTATTGCACTTTATGTTGATGACAGGACACAGCTTCCTGAGAGCGAATGGATAACATCTCAGATAGATGGGAAAGTAAAGAAGACTATAGGTAAAATTAATGAGGAGCTTGAAATTTCGAAATTCAGGACCAATGCCATGCCGCTTTATGTTATTGCTGATCATGAAGGCAATCCTGTAATCACTCCTATGCCCACAAATCTGAATGTGGAGGAATATAAGAAGTGGCTTGACGAAGGTTTTACGGCATTTAATAAGAAATAGTTTCCCGCTGATGTCGCAGATTTTCGCAGATGTTATTTACGTTTGTCCAATCTGCGCCGATCTGCGTGATCTGCGGGAAAATCCTAGAACTTCCCGAACTTGAAGGTTATGTTATAGTTCCAGCCTTCAATTGATTGTGAGCTTGCTACAGGTGGCTGTGCTGATCCGATATCAAATGGTGTTGTAATTAAATATGATGCGCCGAATGCCAGGCGGAAATGTCTTGTTATGTTAAGTTCAAGTTCAGCCGATGGTTCAAAAACCAGGATTGCTTCCGATTCCTCAATGAAATTATCTTCAAAATCAGAATCTTTTGTCACATAGGATACGCCTCCTGCTCCCAGAAGCATCGGGAATGCCAGATGGACAGGGAACCTTGGCATCAGTATCGGCTCAATATATAAGCCGCCATAACCTCCGGTAAGAAAAGCTTCTTTATCAATTCCTGGTTCATAATGATATTCATTGATAAAACCCTTGCCACCAAACCCAAATCCAAAAGACTGTGCAGCTATCCATTCGAATTTTCCACCGAACATCACCGCATGTTCTCCTCCTATCTGTGAATATCCTGAGCTGAAGGCGCCATATGCCCCTCCCGGTCTGTTATGTCCGAACAAAGTCATATACTCATCCGATTTCTCTTTCTTTCCCGTTTTTTTTGTCGAATCGGGATCCTGACTATAGATGAAAGAACTAACAATAACCAATAGAGCTGATAAGATGACAATCTTTTTCATTTGTACTTATATTATATTAATTTAAAAAACATACGAAATTGATACAGCAAAATCCCAGGGAGTCACTCTCAGAAATGACGGGAATGCGAGTTCCACATATGGCTTTACATTTAGACTGATATTCAGCGGAATATCAGTGATCCGGTATTCAGCAGCAACCCATCCGTCCATGCCGATTAATGGACAGAACCTGTCGCCATGGAAGTAGTAGTCCTCTCCCATAAATTTTACATGATCTGAATATATGAACCCGACATGACCTCCGTACCCCCATGCAAAAACCAGGTTTGGTGATATATCTCCTATTGAGGTTTCATAGATTACTTTCAGTCCGGTGAACTGAACTCCCCTGTCATTAAAACTTAAAAGTCCGTTGAAGGCTACTTCTGCATTACCGGCTTCCTGCGACACTTGGTAAAAGATTCCGCTTGTGTAACCCATTCTGAATCCTGCCTGGCGCGTTTCAAACTGCGCATTAAGCGGTAATGAGGTCAGGATCAGCAAGATGCAAATTGATACTATGCTTCTGTTCATACTATTATTTTGAGTTGTTTTATGGATAAAGACAGAATTGATTTTCTAAGGTTGCATATCCGAATCATTATCTCACATAAATTTTTCCCCTGCTGGCATCGATCTTCAGTAACCTCTCACCGGGGTTCTGCCCTGCAGCGCCTGTTTTCATATATTCTTTCTTACTTTCATCCAGGGTCCTCTCATCAGTTTTTAATCCCGGCGGAAGCACCAGAAAGGTATTAGCAGTCCTTATCTCAAACCTGTAGGAGGCATCGGGATCAAACTCAAGAGATACATCGGAGAATCCGGAATTTATGTTAACCGATTCAAACTGTGGAGCAATATTCTCAAAGTTCAGATTTCCATACCTCGAAACCAGATTGAGTGATCCTGTTAACGATCGTACCTCAAAGTCTGTAAAATAGGAGTCACCCTCAAGATTACCGATGTTGTCGATGAACAGGTCATCGCGTCTCGATTCAATTTCAATCTCACCGGCCTTGTTTATCCTGTATTTTGATGAAATGGTTTTAATCTTTACCCTTTTAATATCACTAATGGTTATGTCAGAGAATGAGGCATTGATGCTCCCTGAAAGAAATGAAGTGATTGTTGCATCGCAGAAAGAGAGGTTGAGGCTGCATTTTCTGCCAGGAACATCAGCCTTCAGTGATCCGTTTGACAGGGTAAGTTCAAAATTACCGCTGTTCTTTTCCATGAATACATCGCCATACCTGTTTTCGACACGGAGATTCATGTATTCCGGAACATTTATATAGTAATTGATCTCAACCTGTGATTCATAATTGATCACCTTATTAGTCATACCCTTGAAGTTCTCAAAGAATGCATTGATGCTCTGGTTAAACACTGTTTGAGCAAGAAGAAGATTTCCGGTCCCGGAGATTTTTACACTTATCTCGTCGAACATCTTGTTCAGCTTCGATTGGTTTGAGGCCGATGCCTTAATCTCAGCCCTTATAAAAACCGAGTCCTTTTGCCAGGTGGTAATCTCTATTGTGCCATACTTGTTGTTCACCTCCAGCACGCTCTCCTTTGTTGTGGGGAAACTCCTGATGAAGCTTCTTGATTCCGAAGCACCCTGTGGCAACAGACGGTTAAAGGGCAGCAATACAAGTATTAATATCAAAATTTTTTTACAGCTCATGGCTTTTATTTTTTTCAGCATTAGTCTCACTCTCCCTGAGAATTGCAAGCATATTCTCGAGGATCTTGATTTTTATTGTGTAGTTTCTGATCAGGGCCTCCACTACTTCCTGGTTTGCAATATTATCTTTAAGGTCTTTCTTCAGATCGGCATATATGCTGTCGATCTGTAAAAGATCGTTATTCAGTTCTTTCTTAAGTTCCGGATTAGTAGCAAGCATAGGTTCTGCCTCGCGGTAAAGTGCGTTTACCTGGTTGGTATAATATGCTTCAGCCTCTTTAAGCTGCTGCCTTGCAGGAAGATCTCCGTTTGTTGATAAAGCTATATTGCGGTTCACACTGCTACGGCCTAACTGGTAGAAAAACAGTGATATACCGATAATTGCAATCACCATGGCTGCAAACGATAACCACTTTCTCAAAGGCTTTCTGTCTGACTTCAGATCTTTCCCGATCCGGTTCCACACTTCCGGCGAAGGTTCGCGGATGTCAAGTGAATCCCTGTTTTCCCTGATGTAATCCTCAAGTTTGTCCATATATCCGGTTTTTTGAGAGTTGACTTCTTAATTTATTCTTTGCCCTGGAGTATTGAGATTTGGATGTCGATTCAGAGATCCCGAGAATCTGTGCAATCTCCGAATGATCATATCCTTCAAGCAGGTATAATGAAAGTATCACCCTGTACCCGTCGGGCAGAATCTCTATGTTTTTGATTATCTGTGATATATCATACGCTATTTCATCATCTTCCTCGTAGACATCGATGGGCAGATTGTCGGTAAGCATCAGGTCGATCTTATTTTTATGCAGGTGGTTTATACACTTATTGATAAGGATCCTCTTAAGCCATGCCCCGAAAGTTGATTCAAATCTGAAGAAATTTATGTTCCTGAAGCAGTCAACGAATGTCTCCTGGAGTATATCTTCTGCATCCTCCCTGTTATTAAGCATCCTGTAAGCAATGTTGTACATAGCCTTTGAATACTGGGTATAAAGCCGGAACTGAGCCTGGCTGCTGCCTTTTCTACACTCCTCTATTAACGGAGCATGTATGTGCACATCAAAATTATCCACCTGATAGTCTTACCTGATTACAAAGACAATAACTTAATTGCGGGGTTGCATCCCGGCGTTGAAAATATTCTGTTTTTTTCGTACGGGAATTACAATGAATGTATACAAAAATAATAATATGCTTATAAACAATGATATCCGCATAATGAAATCACCATGTTTCACATAGAAGGTTATTCTATCTTCTTTGATAATTTCTCCTTTTATTACCCTCTCAGTGTACCATTCGCTCTCATTCCGGTTTTTACCTTTTATATCAATGAAGCATGAGATGCCTGTATTTCCACATCTTGCCACCGGCCTTCGTGTTTCTATCGCCCTGAGGGAGGCATAGGAGAGATGTTGCCTGTAGCCTCCGGTATTCTTCCACCAGCCGTCATTTGTTATGATGAAAAGTGCATTAGCACCATTCCTTGCATACTCTGTTACAAATGAGCCGAATACAGATTCGTAGCATATTATCGGTGCAATTCCGGATCCGGTTCTCTGGTGTGTTAAGACACTTCTTGCTTCCTGTGAGCCATAACCCCACCGTGAACCTCCAAGGTATGGGAGTATTCTGCCAAGCAGCCTGCCCGGACCATTGAAAAACTGCATTTCGATACCGGGGACTAATTTTGATTTGTGATAGTATTCAAAGTTCTTCCCTGTATCGATCCTTATTGCCGAATTGAAATGATCAGAGTAGTATCCTGATGCATCCCTTTTAACCGCACTTCTTGTAGGAGGTTCATCCGTTGCATCATATTGCCTGAAGGTTACAACTCCTGCCACAACTGATGCATCAGGATATCTCCTTAGCATATCTTGTAACATTCTTATATATGGGTCATTCTGAAGATCATCGAGATTTACCGGATCATCAACAGTTGTTTCGGGAGTAATGATCCAGTCTGTATTCTTAGAAACCGAATCCCCAGCCAGTTTAATGACCTTCTGAAGCTGTGTATTGAACGGTACAACAAATTTTTCGGTGTAAGGATCGGTATTTGGCTGAACGATAACAACCTCTTCAGGAGCTGCAGAGCTTTCTTTTATAAAGTTATAGCGCCACAATGAGAAGGCAGAGGGTATAATTATAATACTTATCCACGCTATTGCCAGTGAAGTTGTTTTTCTCCCGGCTGAATACCTTATTATTATATGTGCCAGGAGGTAATTGCTGAGGAGAATCCACAGTGTACCTCCACCGGTACCCGTATATTCATACCATTGAATAAATGCAATATCTTTTGCCAGTCCGTTACCGAGGTTCATCCAGGGTGATATAATGCTGATATTGAGGCTGGCGAATTCGTAGGTCAGCCATAGAGTGAAGATGGAGGTTATCCCGGCAGCAATGCCTGCCCTGAGTCTGATTATAAAGGCGAGCCATAATGAAATTGCCATCAGGAATGTTAATCCGGTTATTACCATTACGGCCCCTGCCAGGCTTGCCACACGCATCCATCCCATTACTAATATGCTGAATATCAGTAGGCCTGGGAGAATAAGTAAAAAATAAGCATTCGGTGTGTATCGTTTCCTGTTTTCATACAGGTGATTCTCAATTAAAAAGAATGGCACAAATGAACCCGGCAGCACCAGTCCTGTACACCATCCGGTCCAGGCAAGTCCTGTCAGCGCTCCCCCTGCAACAGACAGGGATACAAGAGTATATTTGTTGAGGATCATGTGAAACAATCAATAAGCGAATTTAACTATAATCCGTCTATGATTAACTCAGATATCCCATTCTGTGAGCCAGCCAGGTGAGTAATAATGCCAGGGTGAATGCAATAACAGGAGAAATGGCCCACATCAGAAAAAATTTTCTGACTTCAGTTTTTTTAAAAATATGATTGGGTCCCAGTTTGGCAACCCCAATGCCAAGTATGGCAGCTACATTAAGCTGAACCAGCGAAGTCGGGATTCCTTCGGTAATTGAAGCAAGCAGTAATAAGCTTGATGATACAAAGGCAATAATAACTGCCTCGAATTTGCCGAACAGTATAATCTCTTTACCGGTGTTATTTAAGATTTTGGTACCGAAAATGGAGCTCCCGATTGCAAAATTAGGAGCAATGAGAAGAGTAGACAATATCATTATCAGCAGAAAATTCCTGTCAACAGAAATATTAAGTTCATTTGCTGTCATAGTCGCAATTGGTCCGGCGGCATTAGCCACATTATTTGCGCCTATAGAGAAGGCAACATAGAATGACATTACCAGGATCAGTCCGTTCCATACAGGCCTCATATTTGCGTTCTGTGCTCTTGACTGTGTTAAGCCTCTTCTTCTCATTGGCTTATAAATATACCTGCCTGCCAGAAAGCTGATTACAAAGGATACAACGGGGAGAATGAACCATGCAGGTATTACAACAAAGAATAGTTTATGTGAATCCAGATTATGGAAATAGAAAGCCGGTGCCACAACTGCAAGTACGGTTGCCTGGCTTGTAGACTGAGGTATGCCGGCAAGATTGGCCACCAGAAGAGAAATAGCAACAGAAAAGAGGATTATTGAAACAATTGGGAAAGTCATCAGAGCAGGATCAATTATCTCTCTTCCGATTGTTGATGCTGTGTCCTTTCCGGCGATGATAGCACCCAGAAAAACCATTATCCCGAATAGACCGGGGATAAGGTTCCTTTTTATAACATTTGCTCCATATGCAGCTGAAAATGAAGGTCCGGTACCGCTTCCTCCCATATTTATCGCTAAGAACATTGCGATGATAAACGGTATAAGCAGATGGCTTAATAACGGAGAAGTCATATCTTATTTATCAGGTTCAGAGTGTTCCCTCAATTTCTGATGCAAATTAGGTAAGGATCGTTTTCAGTCTGTAAGTATAAGAACTTAAACAATGTATGTATATCGTGTCATTTTTTAATCAGTCTTTAGCATTATACCCATCAGAAATCCAGGTATGGCACAATAATTATTAACTGTTTTGACCGCTATTTGAAGGGATTTTCATTCTCTGTTAAAAAAGGTTAAATATCATATTTTCAGGTATTAACTTTGACTGTTTTATTATATTGCGAGGTCAAAAAACCGGTGAGACAAAAATGCGGTTACTATATGTTTTAGTATTATTATTCTGGGTGCTGGTATCAGGTTGTGGCAACAGTGAAGAGCAACTTGTCAGACGTGCAGATAAGATTCATAAAACTATCCTTACTGTTGATACACATTGCGACACTCCTATGGATTTCGAAGATCCTGCATTTGATATGGGAGTAAGACATGAGAACGGATGTGTTGACTTCCCGAAAATGATTGAAGGAGGGCTTGATGCTGAATTTTTTGCAGTATTCACAGGCCAGGGTCCCAGAAACGACTCTGCATTTAAAAAGGTGCAAAGTGATGCTTTGTTTATCTTAAATGCAATTCATAATAATGTAGAAAAGAACGCATCTGTGGCTGAGATAGCTCTTACTGCAGATGACGCATACAGGCTTAAGAAAAGCGGTAAGCTTGCCGCCTTCATTGGTATTGAGAACGGATATCCCATAGGGCTGGATATATCAAAGGTCAGACAGTTTTATGATCTGGGAGCCAGATATATAACCCTTTGTCATACACGGAATAACGATATTTGTGATTCCTCAAACGATCCTGCAGGGCCTGAGAGCAATGGCCTCTCTGATTTTGGAAAAAAGGTTGTAAGTGAAATGAACAGCATAGGGATGATGGTTGATGTTTCACATCTTTCAGACAAATCATTTTATGATGTTCTGAGTGTCTCCGGTGCTCCGGTTATTGCATCTCATTCATCCACCAGGGCACTATGCTGTAATCCCAGGAATCTTAGTGACAACATGCTGCTTGCACTTAAGGAAAACGGAGGTGTTATTCAGATTTGTATTTTAAGCGCATACCTGAAAACAATAGAACCTAATCCTGATATGGAGCTTAAGCTTAAGGAACTTGGAAGTAAATATGGCAGCTACGATACTATATCAAGCGAGATCAGGAAAAATCAGATGAGAGGAGAATACAGGGAAATAAGAATAAGATATGAAAAACTGGCAACTGTAAGCGATATTGTTGATCACATCGATCATGTTGTGCAGGTAATAGGAATTGATTATGTAGGTATAGGAACTGATTTCGATGGTGGTGGAGGCGTTGAGGGATGCAGGAACGCTTCTGAGATGAAAAATATCACAATTGAGCTGTTAAGGAGAGGATATTCGAAAAGAGAGATAGAGAAAGTATGGAGCGGTAACATTATGAGAGTGTTAAGGCAGGTAGAAGAGATTGCAGAAAAGAGTCAGAGTTAATATTTTTTTAGTCAGATCCAATTTTACGTATGGGGATGCTTGAATAAAGTATCCCTTTTTTTATGAGGTCAACTCTTCACCCTTGAAAACCTTAAAGTACTTAGCATCCAGTCGGGTAGAGATTTATTGGGATCTCTTTTCCTCAGGTTGAGATATAATCCCAGTTTCTTTAATAATGGTATTTTATGCGTCTCTACGAACTCGATAAGAGTACCGTCAGGATCTTCAATATACGAGAAATGGCCGGCTGCTTCTCCCATGTCGAAGCTGTTGCCTTCATGACTCTTCTTACTGTCGACGGTAAACGGGAATCCTTTTGATTCACAAAAATTCTTAAGTTCATCCATTCCTCTCATATCATAGCATAAATGTATGAATCCGGGGTCGCCCCAGAATCTGTTCTCATATGTTTTCTTACCCGGCTTACCTGTACTGATAAGTTCTATTTCGCTGTTTCCTAGTACCTTACTAAAGGGACCTGCAAATGGGATTGACCTCCTTAGCAATACCCTCCGGCATTGTGACTCACCCCCGGCTAAAGCTGCCAGGTCAGGGAAGATACCGGTGGTATCGTACACAACATCATCATAACCAAGTATATCTGAGTAGACTGATTTTGATTTTTCTATATCTGATACTCCGATTACAGCTCCGTAGGAACCACCGGTCATCTTTTTCTCATTCCGGAACCAGTCGGTCGCTTCCACAATCTGGAAAAGATTTCCGTAGAGATCTTTCATGAAGAAAGTCATTTTCCCTGAAGGATCTTTTAATGTCGCTGCCGGAACTGAAAGACCTTTATCTCCGAATGAGGACAGTGTCTTCTGAATATCAATTGTCTTCATTTTGCATGCAAGTATGCCAAGGTCGCCTATCTGTACAGGTTCTTTTTTTGTTACCGGGTCTCTTCCTTTATACTGCCATATCTCAAATCCACCTCCGCTCTGAAGGTTGAGGGCAAGAACGGCATGTCTTCGCCGTGATTCTCCTCCTGTATAAGGAAGCATAAGCTTAGCTTCAGCTTCCTCTTCAAATACCCTGCAATCCATACCGAACTGATTTATATACCAATCCCAGGCTTCCTCAAGATTCACCACTCCGATTCCCATTTGTTGAATGCCACTGATTACATACCCTTTCATATAAATAGAGATAATTTGGTTTACATTATTAATTAGTGCCTAAAGTGCCTAAAGTGCCTGGAGTACTTTATTGTTCTATTTAATATCATTAATATCATTTTGCACATTGCCATTAAGTACTTTAGGCACTCCGGACTTTTTATGTCGACTTAATTTTATCTGCAATCCTGAAGAAGAGCCATGGCAGGTACCTCCTGATATGGAGCATCATAAGTTCGCTACTGCCAACGAGTATCTCTCTTTTGTTCCTTCTGATACCTCTCATAATAATCTCAGCAGCTTTTTCAGCCGTGATACCTTTCGCCTGACCATCATCGAGTTTCCCATGTTCTTTTCCCTCGGAGTTAAGCGCATGAATTGAGATCGCTGTCCTTACCCTTCCGGGAATTATGACAGATGATCTGATGTTATTTGCTTTATTCTCGAGGTAGAGAGTTTCGAAAAACCCATGTAAAGCCTGCTTTGATGCCGAGTATGCTGATCTTAGCGGAAATCCGAATCTGCCTGAGATACTGCTTGTTGCAAGTATATGCCCTGCCTTCTGATTTATCATATAAGGGAGCACAGCCTTGGTCAGCGCAATTGTTCCGAAATAGTTGATTTCAAAGATCTTGCGGTCGAGCCATATTGGTGTTTCGTCAATTCTTGCCCTCTGGCTTATTCCTCCTATATTGATAAGATAATCGATCCTTCCAAAATTATCAATCTGCTGATTTACCAGGCTCACGATACCGGATGTATCCGAAAGATCAAATGGTACACAGTGAATATCACCGTTAAGTCCGTTACATTCTCTCTTTACTCTTTCCAATCCATCAGGATCGTTGGAAGATACAATTACAACTGCTCCATTTATGGCAAATCTCTTCACAAGCGCTTCCCCTATACCTGAAGAGCCTCCTGTGATCCACACTATTTTACCGCTAAATAATTTATCCTCAGTCATTATAAAGTCCTGAAACATTATTAACCAGATCCCTATGCTCCTTTACAAGGATATCGAATTCCGGGTCCTTATTAGCTTTATATTTTCTAATTCTGAATCCTCCCATGATCCTCTTGTATAGAAGGTAATAATTCCAGGCAAACAGTCCCGACAGGGGTAGTGAAAGGAAGAAAATAGCGCCTGTCCACCATGATGAGAAAAGGATAATTGAGAGTACCAGAAAGAGCGGAAAAAGTAAGATCGCAAGGATAAGCGATAGTGCATATCTCACTGATGATACGAACTGAGGATCTTTTATATTTCTGGTTTGCCAGACAGGCAATCCCAGGAAGATCATATTGAAAATATTTCCAAAAAGGAAGAGAGGGAAAGTAATAGTTAATAAAACCATTCCGGACATCAACCAAACGAGAGGATGTTTTTTCTTTTCAAGCAGCCTGTAGTTGGTATTTAGTTTTTTAACTTTCTCCTTAACACTGAGGCTTAATGAGCATAGTTTATGAAAGAGCTGGTTGTCGGTTGTTTTAAGCTGATTAAGCTTATCAATAAGTGCCCTGTCTCTGGATATTTTAGGAACTTTAATATCATCGCTGTGTTTTCCGTTAATTATGCTTCTTAATTCATCGATAGCCTCATAATCCTCTTCTGTATCAATATTCACCATCAGCCCTTTTATCTCATTGTAAATCCTGTTTCTCAATTCATTGAGTGCTCTTTCAGGACTTGCAGCATAAAGCTGATGATATTCTGACACTTCAATGGGTTTGCCATAAACCACTGTCAGAACCTGCCTGTACCTTCTGTAGTTGGAATATTCAATTCCGATAGGAATGATTTTGATTTTAAGAGTGTTCCCTGTTGCCTCGTCGGATTGAAAAGCAACCCTGCAGATTCCCTTTTTTAACTGACGCAGCCTTCTGAAGCCTTCATGGTTGCCTTCCGGGAGGATCACCAGACCATTCTTATGTTTTATAACATCAATTGTCTTTGTAAATATCTCATCATTGCCCTTCAGGCTGCTGAATCCATCCCTCATCCTGTATACCGGCAATATTTTAAGAAAATAGAGAATTGATGCAATCATATTCTTCCTGAAGATATCAGCTCTTGCAAGAAAAACATTATGCCCTTCGTTGGTAAACAGTACAGCCAGGGCATCCATCAGGGCATTCTGATGGTTCGGGGCAAAAATGATGTGATGGTCGGGATTTAAGTTTTCCTGACCTATCACTATTACTTTTCTGTAAAAAACATTATTGTGCCAAAGCCCTGCAACGAACTTGAGGAGAGCATATCCGGCAGAGTACTTTTCAATATTTTCCTTCCCCATTTAACAAAAATCTAACCCTTTAAACCTGGTTCAACCTGGTATGAGTGCAAGTTAAAAAAAATGAGATTTTTTAGCTGAATTTGAGAATAGTTTAATTGGATTATACTCAATAATAAGTCTTTATACTACCTGTCAGCCGGTATCCTTACCGTCTTTGAGTCTATCGATTAGCCTTCTCTCTTTTTTTGTCGGGCGTCCGGTACCTTTTTCCCTGTAGAATGTTCCGCTGGTATGCCGGAAATCAAGTTTAAGCTTTTCTTCTTCAGGAGTAATATTTTCAATGAACTGTTGGACCAGTTTGGCAGAGACTCTGTTTTCAATAGGTTCAATAATCCTGTATGTAAAGTTTACCGGAGGTTTTCTGACAGTAATTATCTCATTTTGAGTGATTGTCCTTGAAGGTTTCACCTGGACATTGCCAATAAGTATTCTGCCCTTACGGCATTCTTCCGATGCAATACTTCTGGTTTTGTATATTCTTACAGACCAGAGATATTTGTCAATCCGGATTGATTTATCTTCTGACATATGAAAAAATTTACAGGCTCTTACCCTCAGGAGGATCCTTTTTTTCGGCCACGGGCTTAATTTTCCCCTCCTTATTAAAAGCAGTCATTGTCAGATCAAGTCCGGCAAAAGTAAATGATTTGATCATTTCTATTGCAATAGGTATTCTCTCCTCAATCACTTTTCTTTCCTCGTTATCCCATTTTCCCAGAACAAAGTCGATCTGTGATCCTGTGCGATAGCTGTTTCCTATTCCGAATCTTATTCTCGGATAATCATGGGTACCAAGAATTGAGGTTATATGCAACAGGCCATTATGTCCTCCGTCACTCCCTTTGGGTCTCATTCTGATACTTCCCAGCGGCAAGGCGATATCGTCAACTACAACAAGTGTATTTTCAAGCAGGATATTTTCCTTTTTCATCCAGTAGCTTACAGCATTACCGCTTAGGTTCATAAAGGTTGACGGTTTCAACAGGATGAGTTCACGGCCTTTGTATTTTAAATGGCATATAGCTCCGTAACGCTTATCTGTAAAAGAAATATTGGATGCCACAGCCATGGCATCCAATATTTTAAATCCTATATTATGTCGGGTCTCTTTGTACCCTTCACCTATATTTCCCAGGCCGGCTATAAGATATTTCATCGAGCCTGAATATAATTTAAGAAGTCAATGTAACTCTATTCAGCAGCAGGAGCTTCAGGAGGTGCAGCGGCTGCATGTGCAGCTGCATTTGTAGCTTCTGTGGCAGCTTCGGCAGCAAGCTCTTCTTCACTCTTCGCAGCAACCCTTGAAGTTGCGATTGTAAGAACCATTGATTTCTTCATGTCAAGAAATTCAATCTTATCCATTGCAAGGTCCATTACTTTCACTCCTTCGTGAATTTTGAGGTCCGTTATATCAACAGGAATGAATTCCGGAAAGTCCTTCGGAAGTCCTTTGACTTTCAGGGTTCTTCTCTTGATGCTCAGTTTACCGCCTGCAATAACCCCGACTGAGTCGCCATGTACTTTAACAGGGACCGATATTGTTACAGGTTTATCATCGAATACCTCTACAAAATCTACGTGAAGGATTTTGTCACTTACCGGATGGAACTGAATATCCTTGAGAACAGCTTTATATTGTTTATTTTCCAGATTCAGATCTACAAGATGGGCTTCGTGAGTGTAAACCAAGTTCTTGAATGAAAGTTCAGGGGCATGGAAATGAATATTTTCTTCTTTTCCATAAATAACACATGGTACGCTTCCTGCTTTTCTGATCTCTTTTGAGCTTTTTTTACCAAGTTCTGTTCTGAATGATCCTTTGATCTCTATTGTCTTCATTTGTCTGAAAGTTATTGTGCTACTAAAAGTTATCACTTTGATAACTTTCCATTACACGTTTGATATTAATTTTTTGGCTTGCAAATATATGACAAAGGAATCAGAATACAAAATTAGTTGAAATCGACTGATTGGTGTTGACTGCTTCAATTGTTAACGCAAATATTTCGGCTATAGAAAGCACTTTTATTTTTGGTGAATTTATTATTACCGGAACTGAATCGGAAACTACCAGTTCCTCTATTGCAGAGTTATTAATTCTTTCCACTGCATTCCCTGAAAGAATGGGATGTGTTGCAACAGCCCTGATACTGGTTGCCCCTCTTTCTTTCATCATTTCTGCAGCCAGTACTAGTGTGCCGGCAGTGTCAACCATATCATCTATGATAACTACATTTCTTCCCTCAACCTCACCAATAACAGACATCTCTTCAACAACATTCGGCTTCTTACGAAGCTTATAACACAAAACTATTTCTGATTGCAGGTGTCTCGAATATGCATTGGCCCTCTTTGAGCCTCCCATATCGGGAGCAGATACCGTAAGGTTTGGAAGTTTAAGATTTTCAATGTAAGGAGCAAACATTGCCGACCCGAAAAGGTGGTCAACGGGAACATTAAAGAAACCCTGTATCTGGTCGGCATGAAGATCCATAGTAATTACCCTGTCGACTCCTGCGGTGCCGAGGAGGTCGGCCGATAATTTTGATCCTATCGATACTCTGGGCCTGTCTTTTCTGTCCTGTCTGGCAAAACCATAATAAGGGATGACAGCTATAACTTTATACGCTGATGCTCTTTTGGCAGCATCGATCATAAGCAGAAGTTCGAAAAGGTTCTCAGCCGGTGGATTGGTTGATTGCACAATAAAAACCATGCAGCCTCTGACTGACTCATCAAAACATGGCTGAATTTCGCCGTCACTGAACTCTGTTACTGAGCTTTTACCCAGTTCAATTCCCAGTTTGTCTGCAATCATTTGAGCCAGATGCTGAGAAGACCGGCAGGCAAATAGTTTCATTGGTGCTTTTCCAAACATTTTCCTGTTTTATTACCTGATTATTACTTTGGGTTACTAAGATGCAAAAATATAAAATCCAGCCGATTTCATTCAGTGTTTGATAAAATGTTCATAGATTCTTCAATGTAGTTTAGTATCTCATCCCTTCCCTCTGCCGTTACTGTTGATGAAATAAAAGTTTCCGGTAATGATTCCCATGATTTATGCATCTCTTTATCATATAATGTTATGGATTGTTCAAGAGATTGTTTTGAGATTTTATCGCTCTTTGTAAATACCCTGGCAAACGGGATCTGGTTATTTCCAAGGAATTCCATGAACTCAAGATCGGAACGCTGTGGTTTAAGTCTTACATCCAGGAGAACGAAAAGGCAGACAAGGTTTTCCCTTTTAAGCACATAGTTGCGGGTTGACTTTATCCATTTATCCCTGAGTTGCAAAGGAACCCTGGCATAGCCATATCCTGGCAGATCAACGAGATACCAGTTTTCGTTAATATGAAAGTGATTAATTGTCCTTGTTTTTCCGGGCTGTACCGATATTTTGGCCAGCCGTTTCCAGCCGGTAAGCACGTTAATAAGTGACGATTTCCCGACATTCGAACGACCAATAAAGGCAAATTCAGGTTTTGATGCCGGCGGGCACTCCTTAAGGGAAGGACTGCTTTTAACAAAGGAGGCCGAACGGATTATCATATCTTATCTATTTGAGATCGTTATACGGCAGGTCGATCTTTTTTACCAGGAGATAGTTATTACCATAACTTGTTAATATCTCGGCAAGTACTTCTACATTCGGGTTCGTGGGTGTTGATGTTTTCCTGAGATTAAGAATCCCTGTTCCGTTCACGGTTTTTACCGGCTCACAACGGGCTGTGTCGTATACTCCCTTTGAAAAATCACCGCGGAAATATTTCACTTTTGTTGCTTTGTTTGACAATTCCAGAGATATCCTGTATGTTCCATTGGTTTTGTAATCATCCTTTATACTGACAACAATGTCAGGATAGCCGGTGATCAGCTTACCGTCGGGTGTATACTCTTCAAAGAAAAAGGTACGCAATCCTTTCTCAAAACCCAGTCGGGCTTTTATCTTTCCATTTTTAAAATATTGTTGCTGTATCCCATGTATCGTATCCCTTTTATAGGGTGTTGCCCGGAATACGGGTCCTTCAACATAATACCATTTCGCAGAGTCTTCCCGGAGTCCGTTCTCATACCAGAATAACTGACGAACCTCTTTGGTGGTATAGAATGATCTCATTTCTCCTTGCCTGATGCCATTCTTAAATGTAACTTCCTTAATAAGTGTATTTCCGCTGAAATATTGTTTAATTCCCGTATAACCGGTATCCGGAACCGTAATTGTATCAGCTGAGGTTTTCGAATCTTTTTTCGAATTGCCGGCTCCGGTACATCCCTGATTTAAAAGCAGTACTGATAAAAGCAGCACTGCACCTGAAATTAGTCTCATAATTATGATAATAATAAATAATTAAATAGCTGGTTCAGAATTAAGGTAAACCTCAAGTAAACTCGATTCGCCGGCAGGCTCCAGCACAACATCCCTGATCATGGCAGGAAGCAGTACGGTTTCACCGCGAATGACTTTTTCAGAAGAATCATCCCAGTGGATATGGAACCCGCCATCGATGCAGATGAATAAAACAAATGAATCGTTGAAATAGTATTCCCTGTTGATCCTTCTGTTGAAATTAAGAAGGTTAGTGTTAAAAAATTCACAACTGACCAGGTTCTCAGCTTTGTTCAGTTCAGTCTCCTTTCTGATTTTGCCTCTTTTTTCTGTCTCAGTAAAGTCTATGGCATCAAGAGCAAGATCGAGGTGAAGTTCCCTTTTAACCGGACCTGTGCTTTTCCTGTTCGAGTCAGAAATTCTGTAAGTGATGTCGGAAGTCTGCTGTATCTCTACAAGCACTGTTCCTGCACCAATAGCATGAATTCTGCCTGCAGGAGTGAAGAAAGTGTCTCCTTTTTCAGACTTCTCCACGTTGAGAAGATCAGGAAGGGATCCATTCTTCAAAGATTCCTCATAGATCTCTTTTGTCACACCTTCTTTAAAACCTGTAAATATTCTGGCATCTTTTTCACTTTCAAGTATATACCACATTTCTGTTTTCCCGTAGGCATTATGCCGCTCCTTTGCCATGGCATCACCCGGATGAACCTGGACGGAGAGATCCTCTCTTGCTTCAATGAATTTAATGAGCAGAGGGAATTCATTTCCAAACTTTTCATATATTGAATCCCCTGTAATATCTCCCATGTAAACTTCTATCAGCTCTTCAATATTATTCCCTGCAAGGTATCCGTTGGTTACAACCGAAAGGTTCCCCTGAACTCCGGAAACTTCCCAGCTTTCGCCTATATTTGGCAAATTACCGGCATTTTTATTATAGAGGTTTGCCAGTATATTTCCACCCCAGATCTTATCCTTAAGGATAGGTTCAAACTTTAACGGATACAATTCGGACATAAAAAAAATAATTCATTATTTTTGATAATTAATTCTGCAAAAATAGGCATTTATGTTGATAGTAGGAATAGCAGGCGGGACCGGTTCGGGAAAAACAACTGTTGTAAGAAGGATTTCGGAAGTTTTTCCGAACGGGGAGGTTATAGTTATGCCCCAGGACTCCTACTACAGGGATAATATCGGTATTCTGCCGGAAGAAAGGCAAAAGATAAATTTCGACCATCCCGATTCAGTGGAATTCGGATTGCTGATTGACCATCTGAAACAGCTTAAACTGGGAAAGACAGTTGAGATGCCCGTTTATTCATATATTACCTGCCTGAGATCAGGAGAGACAATAACAATTAAACCTTCGCGTGTTGTTGTTGTGGAAGGTATCCTGATACTCACGGATCAGGGTTTGAGGAATATGCTTGACATAAAGGTTTTTGTCGATGCCGATGCAGATGACAGACTTGGACGGGTAATTCACCGGGACATAATTGAACGCGGGAGGACATTGCAGAAAGTGCTTGATAGATACAATGATACAGTAAAACCTTCTCATCTGCAGTTCATTGAACCATCAAAAAGATATGCAGATATTATCATCCCGGGAGGGGGGCAGAACCAGGTTGGGATAGAGGTTTTAATCTCAATAATTGAAAAACACCTTTTAAAAAGTAAATCATAGGAAAATGCTTCTTCCCCTGAACTCACCCCCCCAACCCCCCCTCTCTGTTGCACAAAGAGGGGGGGTGAAACGCACTGTTTTATAGTGTGTTTCCCCCTCTTTACAAAGTAGAGAGGGGGATAAGGGGGGTGAGTTCATGGAAGGCAAGGAAGAATCATGTAATAGATTTTAATTCAGTAATACAGTTGTATTCATCATTACAAATAGTTTTATTAAAAAGTAAATCATAACACATGCTTGATAACATACAAATAGAGGATATTCTTTTCCTGGATATCGAAACTGTACCGAATGCTATGTCATTTGAACAAATGGATCTGTCGATGCAGAAACTATGGGACAGGAAATCAAAACAATTCAGGTCGCCTGAGCAAACGGGGCAGGATGTTTATGAAAGAGCCGGGATTTATTCTGAATTCGGAAAGATAATCTGTATTTCAGTAGGATTCATCAAAGAAAAAGATCCATACGCTCTCCGGCTGAAATCTTTCTATGGGGATGATGAGAAAACTGTTCTGTCAGACTTCTCCCAGATGCTTTCCAGATTCTCAAAGGCAAACAGGGAGTCGCTTCTTTGTGCCCATAATGGCAAGGAGTTCGACTTTCCCTATATTGCAAGACGGATGGTTATTAATGGGCTGTTAATCCCTGACCTTCTTGACAATGCAGGAAAAAAACCCTGGGAGGTTAAGCTGCTCGATACTATGGATCTCTGGAAATTCGGGGATTACAAGAATTACACATCCCTTGACCTTCTGACATCAGTACTGGGAATACCAACACCAAAGGATGATATAGACGGAAGCATGGTGGCGGGGATTTATTATATTGAAAAAGATATTGAAAGAATTGTCAGGTATTGTGAGAAGGATGTTGTGGCCATTGCACAGGTGCTTCTTCGTTTTATGAATAAACCGATGATCGGTGATGAAAAGATTGAATCTGTGACCTTTACTTAACCGATACCCGATAGCATTAAAAGGTACCTGGCAACCTCTTCCGGCTGGTCGGCATGCAGCCAGTGACCTGCATTCTCTATCTCTATGAAATCGGCTGCAGGAAAGATTTTAAGAATATCGGGATAGTCAGCAGGATTAATATAATCAGATTGAGCCCCCTTTAGAAATATTACAGGGAACCCGGATATCTGGTAATCAACTGTAGTACTTCTGTCTATGCCTTCCATTATTCTGTCCAGGTTTTTCAGAAGAGACATGGCATTGATCTTCCAGTTGAAATTGTTTCCGGAAGTCCTCTGCAGGTTCTTAAGGATGAATCCCCTTATCTTTTCGGAATCTATCAGGTTCTCTAATTCCGATTCAGCATCTGTCCGGGAGTGAATTTTCGAAAGGTCAAGTGATAGTATAGCTTTTAATATTGAGTGGTGCTGATCATATGCCATATTACCGGGGGTTTCATTGACAAAGGGTGATATATCGGCAATAAGCATTCCGTTTAACCTTTCCGGCCATTCAAGGGCAAATGATATGGCTGCTTTGCCTCCCATGCTGTGACCTGCAAGGAAGAATTTATTAATATTCAGTTCATCAGCCAGTTCAAGCAAATCGTCACGCATGGCTTCGTAGCTCATAATATCTGAATGTGGTGACTGTCCATGATTTCTGAGATCCGGAAGATAAACAGTATAACTTCCGGCGATCATTTTTGCAATGGATAACCAATTATCAGATGAGCCATATAACCCGTGGAGAATAAATAGCGGTGGCCCGCTTCCATAGCTCCTGAAGAACAGTTTCATACTCCTTTAATCAGGCCAGTTGCCTCTTATACATTTGTATGGTATTCTCAAGTCCGAGATAAAGTGCATCAGAAATAAGAGCATGTCCGATTGACACTTCGAGCAGCCATGGGATGTTCTGCCGGAAGTACCTGAGGTTATCGAGATTCAGGTCATGTCCTGCATTAACTCCCAGACCTGCATTGCGCGCAACTTCTGCTGCTCTGATGAAAGGTTCTATCGCCTCTACTGAATTTCCGGAGAAGGCAGAAGCATAAGGTTCAGTATATAGTTCAACCCTGTCTGTCCCTGTAAGTGCTGCATGCTCAATATTAACAGGATTTGTATCAACAAAAAGTGATGTTCTGATTCCATCCTTCCTGAATGTCGCTACAATATCAGTAAGTAAACTCCTGTGTTTCACTGTATCCCAGCCAGCATTGGATGTGATGACATCATGTGCATCCGGGACCAGAGTCACCTGGTTGGGTTTTACGGACAACACGAGTGTAATAAACTGATCGGAAGGATAACCTTCAATATTAAACTCGGTAGTTATTATCGGTTTAATATCCAGTACATCTTTATACCTGATATGCCTTTCATCGGGCCGGGGGTGAACAGTTATCCCATCAGCGCCAAAAAGCTGGCAGTTAATTGCAGCTGTAAGCACATTCGGAATATTTCCTGCACGGGCATTTCTTATTGTTGCAATCTTATTAATATTTACACTTAACTTTGTCATTATAATAAATTGTATGATTTTACCGTATAGTAAATGAATTTACAAAAGTACAATAACTGGATTTTTTTTTACTATATTAGTTGAAAATAAAACCAGGAATGGTTGCCAAGGACTTAATATCTGAAGTTATTCCTTCACTGAAAACATCTGATCTGGGACAGACTGCTCTGAACTGGATGGAGATTTTCAGAGTATCTCATTTGCCAATTGTCAACAACCAGGATTTTCTGGGTCTTATATCCGATGCTGACATATATGACATGAATCAGCCAGGCGAGCCAATAGGTAATCATGCACTTACGTTACTTAAACCATACGTTAATTCAGAACAGCATATTTTTGAGGTAATCGGACTTGCTGCCAGGCTAAAGCTTACGGTAATTCCTGTTCTCGATTCAAAAAATTACTATAAGGGAGTAATAACAACCAACGATCTGATACGTCATATGGCAGGAATATCTTCGATGGATCAGCCGGGCGGAATAGTTGTCCTTGAGCTTGTTGACAGGGATTATTCGCTTTCACAGATTGCACAGATAGTCGAGAGCAATAATATAAAAGTACTCAGCATGTATATTACATCACCTCCTGATTCAACCAAACTTGAGGTTACGCTAAAGCTCAACAGCAATGATCTTACATCTGTTTTAAGGACATTTGAACGATATAATTATGAAGTTAAGACCTGGGTGGCCAGCAATGATTCGATAGACCAGTTTTATCAGGAACGATTTGACCTCCTGATGAAATATCTGAATATATGAAAAGCAGAAAGTCCCTCCTGGGGGGTGGGGGGTATGACCAATATGAGGAGATTCGGTAAGGGTATAGATGAAAAATGATTAAAAAATTTATGCTTAAAAGAGTTGCCATATACAGCAAGGATTCAAATTCTAAAACACGTGAAGGAGTCAGCAGGCTCGTTGCAGAGTTTTGCCGCCGTGGAATTCAAATGCAGATATTTCAAAGATCGGGAGATCCTGTAATCTGTCCTGATGGGGAGTTAATAGAGCGGTTCAGTGAGCTTTCAGCACTTTCTGTATTACCTGATCTTGTTCTCAGTGTAGGTGGCGACGGCACTTTCCTTGAAACAGCCCTTAAAGTAAAAGATGCAGGCATCCCTGTCGCCGGAGTAAACACAGGCCGGATGGGCTTTCTGGCTAACATACCGGCTGAGGAAATAGGTCGGTCAATTGATATGCTCTGTAATGGTGAGTATGATCTGATTGACAGATGTTTTCTTAAAATAGAGCAGCCGTCAGGGCTTTTCAGCGGTAACGGGTCATCAGCATTGAACGAGATTACAATTCAGAAAGCTGATCTGAGCATGATCACCATTAATGTTTATGTTGATAATACTCATCTGAATACCTACTGGGCCGACGGATTGATAATCTCTACCGCAACCGGCTCTACCGCATACAATCTAAGCGCCGGAGGCCCTATTTTGTCGCCTGAGGATCAATCTATTATTATCTCCCCAATATCACCTCATAACCTCACAATACGTCCTATAATTATTTCAGGCGAGAGCAGGCTCAGGATGGTAATTGAAGGAAGAAGCAATGAATTCATGGCAACCTGCGATTTCCGTTCAACCAGGGTGCCTTTCTCTGAAGAGATTCATATAGCAAAGGAAAAGGTAAAGCTTAAAACGGTGATGCTAAAAGGTACTGATTTCTACAGTACATTGAGGAACAAGCTTATGTGGGGGCTTGACCGGAGGAATTAGATACATTTTTGATGATGTAATCATACTATTTAATAATTGATTATTATATTTGTATCGTATAAAAGCAATTTATATGAAGAGACCTCTTCTGATACTTGTTCTTTTTTGCATGGTAAGCCAGTTCTCACATGGCCAGCTATGGAAATTAAAAAGATATGAGGCAAGTGCCGGACTTGGTCCAACTTTCTTCTTTGGAGATGTAGGAGGGTATTCTATTGGTGAAAACATTCTTGGATTAAAGGATATGACCTTTCAGCAAATAAGAGTGAACCTTGATCTGAGTGGAAAATACCGGATCACACAATCTGTTAATGCCCGGTTTAGTTTTTCAACAGGATTACTCAAAGCTACTGATGAAAGAGGATCAAATGAAGGACGCGGATTTGAAGCATCTACTTTTTATTATCAACCTGCCCTTATCGGTGAATACTATTTTATAAAGAACAGGTCGGAAAACAGTTATCTGTTTATTAGTTCAGGAAAGAAATTTCTCAAAACCTTAATTTCCTCGCTTGACTTCTATGCATTTACAGGAATAGGAGGGATGGGTTATTCAGTTGTTGGTAATGAAAAACTGATTGACAATCCAAACGGATTTAATTCCGGTGGTTTTACAGCTGTTATCCCTGTCGGTTTCGGCACTACACTAATCTATTCACCCGCTGTAAATTTTGGCCTAGAATTTGGTGGCAGGTATACATTCTCAGATGGCCTCGACGGTTATACTTCACAATATTCCAGCGCAAATGACGTTTATTATTTTTTGAACTTTGTCGTTACTTACAAGATGAAAACCGGCAGAAACGGATTGCCGACTTTCAGATGATTATGAGCTGGGTCACTTTTGATGAAAAGAATTAACGGGTTATTATTTTTAGTCTTTATTTCATTGACCCTCAATGGTCAGAGAAAATCTGATTATGGAGTATTCGGAGGGGTCTCATCATATATTGGCGACATAAATCCCGGCAGATTATTATATTCTCCATTGCCGGCTGCCGGTATCTTCTATCGTTATAATCTTCACCCCCGGCAATCTCTGAGGACAAATCTCTTCCTGGGTGGCATCAGGGGAAACGATCAGGATTTTAAAAATGATTTTCAGCAGGCACGAGGTGAATCTTTTTCAGGTACTGTCGGAGAAATGGCTATGCAATTTGAGTTTAATTTTTTTCCCTATGCCACCGATGGCAAGCGGTGGAATTATACTCCTTACATTGCAGCAGGAGCAGGTATAGCGTTCATTAATACAGAGGTATTTACATACGTACCTGTTATCCCTTTCTCCATGGGTTTTAAGATTAATGTTTATAAAAATTTGGGAATAGAGGCTGAATATGGTTTTCGTAAAACTTTTTATGATAACTTTGACGGCTTAAATGATTTTGTAGCCGCTGAAGATCATGGATGGATCCATAATAATGACTGGTACACATTTACAGGAGTTTCTGTCACCTGGAAAATATACAATAAACTTGCAGGATGCCCGGCTTATAATGATGTTGATTCTAAGAGAAAACGATAGAATATGCCCCTGAAGGAACAAATTATTGCTGGAAAGCTTCCCTCTCATATTGCCGTCATTATGGATGGTAACGGCAGATGGGCCATACAAAGAGGACTCGACAGGGTATTCGGCCACCAGCAGGGGGTTAATGCAGTGAGAAATGTTATTGAGGCTGCCGCTGAAATTGGAATCGGCTACCTTACTCTTTATGCTTTCTCCACAGAAAACTGGGGAAGACCTGATGAGGAAGTATCGGCACTGATGGAAATTATGATACAATCCCTTAATAAAGAAACCGATACTCTTATCAAAAACAATATCAGGATGATGACCATCGGAGATGTCGGCAGGCTTGCCGGAGATGTCAGGGAAAGATTGTATGAAACAATCGATCTTACCTCTTCCTGTACAGGACTTAACCTTGTAGTTGCTCTGAGTTACAGCTCAAGATGGGAAATAACTGAAGCAGCACGAAAGCTTGCAAAAGATGTTAAAAACGGAATGGTTGATTTAGATTCGGTAGATGAGAAAAGTTTTGAAATATATCTGACAACAGCAGGTATCCCTGACCCTGATCTTATGATAAGGACAAGCGGTGAGATGCGAATCAGCAATTTCCTTTTGTGGCAGATGGCTTATACGGAGCTTTATATTACGGAAGTACTTTGGCCCGATTTTGGCAAGGAGGACTTTTACAAAGCTGTTATTGAATATCAGAGAAGAGAGAGAAGGTTTGGAAAAACAAGTGAACAGATTGCGGATAATTGAAGCAGTGATGATTGTTACACAAATAAGAAAGACATTAATAATATTGCTCGCTCTGCTGAGCCTTCCTCTTGCTGCTCAGGAAAAACAGGAGATATACAGTTACATGTCTTATGAGGATTATATTATTGGGGGAGTAACTGTAACCGGAGTCAGATTTCTTGATCCAAATGCACTTATCGGCATCTCAGGCTTAAGAATAGGACAGGAGATAACCGTACCCGGCGATGCACTCAGACTTGCTGTTCAGAAATTATGGCAGCAGGGATTGTTTTCAGATGTAAGAATCTCTGTAACAAATATTTCCAGGGACTCCATCTTTCTCGATATAAACCTTCAGGAAAGGCCCAGAATTTCATCTGTTAACTACAATGGACTGAAAAAATCAGAATCACAGGATCTTGTCGAAAAAATAAACCTTCCGGTCGGGTCACAGGTTACCCCTTACCTTCTCAATACAGCGAAAAAAATCATTGTGGACCATTTTGTGGAGAAAGGATATCTGAATACTGAAGTGAATTATATTCAGAAAGATGATCCTGACCAGGCTAATAATGTCCTGCTTACCGTCAATGTCGATAAGAAAGAAAAGGTTAAGATATCTGAGATTAAATTTATAGGGAATGAATATTTCGAGACATCGAAACTCCTGAGGAAAATGAAAGGCACCAAGGTCAAAAACATTAACTTCTTCAGAGCTTCGAAATTTATAGAGGATAAATATGAAGAGGACAAGTTAAAACTGACCACTTTCTATAATGATAATGGTTTTAAAGACTTCACAATCATTTCCGATTCACTCTATCCGACAATTGAAAACAGGGTTGGCTTAATGTTAAGGATTGATGAGGGAAACCAGTATTATCTCCGTAATGTTGAATGGGTGGGAAACAGTGTTTACCGGAAGGAAGACCTTGAACGTATTTTCAATGTAAAAAAGGGTTCGGTATATAATCAGTCGCTTATAAATGATCGGCTTAACGGATTGGGAGGCGCACAGGATGCAGTTAGTAATATGTACCAGAATTTCGGTTACCTGTTTTCACGGCTTACTCCTGTTGAAGCCAAAGTTGATAACGATTCTGTTGATCTTGAGGTTAGAATTTACGAGGGAGATCAGGCATATCTTAATGACATAATAATATCAGGGAACACCCGGACAAATGAACATATAGCCAGACGTGAACTTTATACCCTCCCGGGGGATCTTTTCGCAAAAGATAAAATAGTAAGATCAATAAGACAACTTGGTGTGATTGGCCATTTTGATCCGGAAAAGATAAATCCTATACCACTGCCCGATATATCAAATGGAACAGTTGATCTTTTATATAAGCTTGAAGAGAGAGCCAATGACCAGTTCGAGATCTCAGGCGGATGGGGAGCCGGCATGCTTGTTGGTACGATTGGTGTACGGTTTAATAATTTTGCCATGCGCAATTTCTTTGATCTTAAGGAGTGGCGGCCATATCCTTCAGGTGACGGGCAATCCCTTAGCATCAGGATGCAGTCAAACGGAAGGGTCTATCAATCATATACGATCTCGTTTATGGAACCATGGCTTGGAGGAAAGAAACCAAACACATTCTCTGTATCAATATACAGGTCATTGATGACGAACGGGGAACCTAAAAACTCTGTCTCCCGCCAGTCAATGATAATTGACGGTGCAACTGTCGGACTTGGTAAAAGACTCACCTGGCCTGATGACTTTTTCTCAATATATGGTGAATTGAGTTATCAGAGATACTATCTGAAAGACTATAATGTTTACAGCTTCCTTTTTGATAACGGAACTTCCAACATGTTTAGCCTGACCACCAGACTTACCCGGTTTTCAACCAGCCCTAATCTTATTTATCCCCGCAGCGGGTCCTCATTTTCAATGTCGCTTCAGCTGACTCCGCCATGGTCATACATGAGTGGAAAGGTTATGTCGGACGTACCCGATGAGGTAAAATACAAGTGGATTGAATTTCATAAATGGGTTTTCAAAGCAGATTATTACCTGCCTCTTTCTCCAAACGATAAGCTTGTTCTTAATACTAAGGCTGCCTTCGGGTACCTTGGGTTCTATAATCCTGATATCGGACCATCCCCATTTGAGTATTTCTATGTCGGAGGCGATGGGATGTCAGGATATAACTTCTATGGTCGTGAAGTTGTTGCACAGAGGGGATATACCAATGGTTCCCTTACCCCATATGACCCTGTAAGAGGGAAACCATCGGGGAATGTCTATTCAAAGATCACAATGGAACTCAGGTATCCCGTATCACTGAATCCCCAGGCAACAATTTACGGGATGGCATTTATTGAATCCGGAAGAGCATGGTATTCTCTCGACGAGTTCAATCCGTTCAGTATGAACCGCGCAGCAGGGTTTGGCCTCAGGGCTAACCTGCCAATGTTCGGATTGCTCGGTATTGACTGGGGGTACGGCTTCGACCCGGCTCCTACTGGTCAGTCAAATGCTAACGGTTCTCAATTCCATTTTGTTATAGGTCAACAATTCTAACAGGTAATTAAAATTAATAGTCATGAAAAAATTAGGTGTAATAATATCGTTGTTTGTTCTGACTTCGGCCGTGGCCATCGCTCAGAAGTATGCTTTTGTTGATTCTGAATACATAAGAAAAAACATACCTGCTTTTACTACGGCACAGGAGCAACTCGACAAACTTTCACAGCAATGGGAAAAAGAGATTGCTGATGGGTATGCTGTTGTAGAACAGATGTATAAATCTTATCAGAATGAAGCAGTGCTTCTCTCTCAGGATATGAAATCCAAACGGGAGGAAGCTATAATTTCCAGGGAGAAGGAGATGAAAGCACTTCAGAATAAGTATTTTGGAATGGAAGGCGACCTTTTTAAGAAAAGGGAAGAATTGGTTAAACCAATCCAGGATGAGATACTGAAAGCAATTAAAGAACTGGCAGTTGAGGGAAACTATGCAGTAATATTCGATACTGCAGCCGGAGGTAATATCCTGTTTGCCAATCCTAAGTTTGATCTTAGCGACCAGGTACTTGAAAAATTAGGTTATAAGAATTAAATAATTACTTTTGCAATAATTTTAAAAAAGATTCAAAATGAAAAGATTAGCAGTAATAACGGTCGTTATAATAATACTCGGTTCCTTTGGTCAGGATATCTTCGCTCAGAATCTTAAATTCGGGCATATAAGCAGTGATGAACTGATTCAGGCAATGCCGGAGTTTGACACCGCGAGTAAAGAGCTTGAAAAGTTCCGCCAGGACCTTATTAATGCACTTGAACTTATGCAGGTTGAACTGAATAATAAAAGTGAAGCATATACCAGGGATAGCAAGAATCTTACTGAGATTGTCAGACAGACCAAAGAGCAGGAACTGATGGATATTAACAATCGAATACAGGAATTCCAGACCAATGCACAGCAAAAGCTTCAGGAAAAACAGGCTCAGCTCTTTCAGCCCATAATGGCAAAGGTTGACAAGGCTATCAAGGATATCGGTAAGGAAAACGGATTTGTTTATATCTTTACAATAGGCCAGGGCAGTACGCTGGTTTACTTTGATGAAACAAAGAGCACTAATATTATGCCACTTGCAAAAACCAAACTTGGCATAAAGTAATTCGGATGTTATAATTCAATGACCATCCGCCAGTTGGAGGATGGTCATTTTTTTCATATTGAGGCCAGGTGAATAAGCAGCCAATAGGAATCTTCGATTCAGGTGTCGGTGGTCTGACTGTTGCCCATGCAATAAAACAGATACTCCCGGGTGAAAGTATTGTCTATTTTGGCGATACGGCTCATCTTCCCTATGGTGATAAATCAGCTGAGGCAATCCGCTCCTATTCAAAACGGATAACCGAATTCCTTCTCGAACATGATTCCAAAGTTGTACTTATTGCCTGTAACTCAGCATCCGCCTCAGCTTTCGACTATCTGAAAAAAGAATTCGAAAACAGGACAATAATAATTGATGTTATCGATCCTGTGGTTGATTACCTGAGAACAAGAAAATTTGACAAGATAGGTGTTATAGGCACAAAAAGAACCATCAGTTCAGGTACTTATGAAAAGAAAATAGGAGAAACCTCCCCTGATGTCAAAGTGGTTTCATTGGCGACACCTCTGCTTGTACCAATGATTGAGGAGGGGTTTATATTTGATGATATCAGCAATGCAATTATAAGGTCTTACCTTTCGAATGATACACTTGCAGGCATTCAGGCGCTTATACTTGGTTGTACGCATTATCCTATAATAAAGAACCAGATCAGCAAAATATTCAATTTCAATGTAGAGGTGGTTGATTCTGCCAGGATTGTTTCAGTTATCCTCCGGGATGTAATGGATAAAAACAACCTGCTCAATGATTCAGGAATTGTAAAAGATCAGTTTTTCATATCTGACTACACGCCCTATTTTGAAAAGATTGCCAGGATGTTTTTCGAAGGCGAGATTAATCTTAAAAAGGCAGATATCTGGAGTTAAGGCTTACCCCCAAATCCCCCCATTTGGGGGACTGAAAAACAGGGAGAAGGGTGTACAATTATGATCATTATCATTCGATCAGACGGTTTTTGTACAGTTTTACAAACATTAATTAGTTAGTTTTGTGAATTATAAGAAGATCTGGCATACTTTTATTTTACCAAAAACAAATTAACAGTCATTATGGCTAAAAGAACAGATGTTATCGAAAGAGAAGAAGTGGTAATAAGGTTCTCAGGAGACTCGGGGGATGGCATGCAACTGACCGGAACTCTTTTCTCAGATTCTGCTGCCTTGTTCGGAAATGATGTGTCGACATTCCCTGATTACCCTGCCGAGATCCGTGCTCCGCAAGGTTCTGTTGGAGGCGTTTCGGGTTTCACAGTGCATCTCGGTCATTCTGAAATCAATACGCCAGGCGATTTTTCCGATGTCCTTGTTGCAATGAATCCTGCAGCTTTGAGGGCCAATGCAGCATGGGTTAAGGAGGGAGGAACCATAATATATGATGCTGACAATTTCACTGAGAAGAATATTGAGAAAGCAGGATATAAGAACGATCCTATAAAGGAGGAGAATCTGGAATCCTATAATATTATAGCAGCACCTATAGGCTCACTGGTTAAGGAGGCTCTTAAGGATTTTGGTCTCGATCCTAAGACTGTTCTCCGGACAAAAAACATGTTTGCTCTGGGCATGGTTTACTGGTTATTTGACCGCAGTCTTGATTATACTGAAGCATTTTTCGACAAAAAATTTCATAACAAGGCTGATGTTGCCAATGCAAATAAGGTGGCCCTCAGAGCAGGTTATTATTATGCTGAAACCATTGAAGCCCTGCATCCTGTATATAAGGTTCTCCCTGCTCCGATCGCAAAAGGTAAATACAGGAATATTAATGGCAATACTGCTACAGCCTGGGGTTTTATTGCAGCAGCCGAAAAGGCAGGGTTGAAATTATTCATAGGGTCTTATCCTATTACTCCTGCAACAGGCATACTTGAAGAACTGGCTGCACGCAAGGATCTTGGTGTTATAAGTTTTCAGGCTGAGGATGAGATAGCAGGGATATGCACAGCCATTGGTGCCAGTTTTACAGGGAGGCTTGCTGTTACATCGACATCAGGACCCGGTCTGTCATTAAAATCTGAAGCTATCGGTCTGGCTGTCATGACTGAACTTCCCTTAGTAGTTGTTGATGTACAGAGAGGAGGTCCATCCACAGGATTGCCTACCAAAACGGAACAGTCCGATCTTTTCCAGGCATTATACGGAAGGAACGGCGAATGCCCGGTTGTGGTAATCGCTGCCAGCACTCCCACAGACTGTTTTGATTATGCTTTTGAAGCTGCCCGGATAGCCATTGAACATATGACTCCGGTTATTCTTCTTACCGATAGTTATCTTGCTAATGGTACAGAGCCATGGAAAATTCCTTCGATGAAGGAGCTAAGAAATATTAAACCGCCATTTGCTGACCCGAATGAAATACCATTTGTCCCTTATAAGCGTGATGCTGAGAAACTTGCAAGGTCATGGGCTGTTCCGGGCGTGCCTGGTCTTCAGCACAGAATAGGAGGACTTGAAAAAGATACTGAGGGTAAAGTATCTTATCTGCCTGAAAATCATGAGAAGATGGTAAAAATAAGAGCTGAGAAAGTTGCCAGGGTTGCGAATGATATCCCTGACATCACAGTACTGGGTGACCAGTCAGGTGATCTTCTGCTTGTAGGCTGGGGAGGTAAATATGGCTTTATTATCACTCCAGTTCGTGAATTGCGTGCTGAAGGGTACAATGTAAGTTTTGTTAACTTCAACTTTATCAATCCGCTTCCAAAAAACGTCAACCAGGTATTTAAAAGGTTCAAAAAAATTGTTGTGTGTGAGCTGAACCTGGGCCAGTTTGCCGATTACCTGCGCATGAAACACCAGGAATTCACTTATTACCAGATCAATAAAGTACAGGGAGTTCCCTTTACAATCAAGGATATCAAGGATAAATGTATAAAAATGCTGGAGGAAAAATGATATGGAAGAGACATCTGTAAAATTTACTGCAAAAGATTTTAAAAGCGATCAGGAAGTAAGATGGTGTCCGGGTTGCGGAGATCATGCAGTTCTCAGTTCAGTTCAGAGAGCTCTGGCAGAGCTGGGCATACCAAAGGAGAAGATTGCTTTTATTTCGGGGATAGGTTGCTCTTCAAGATTTCCATATTACCTCGATACGTATGGTTTTCACGGCATACACGGACGTGCATCGGCCATAGCTTCAGGAGTAAAAACAGCCAATCCTGATCTTTCAGTATGGCAGATAACCGGCGACGGGGATGCTCTTGCAATAGGAGGGAATCACTTTATACATGTCGTAAGACGTAATGTTGATCTGAATATTCTATTATTTAACAATGAGATTTATGGTCTTACCAAAGGTCAGTTCTCACCAACCTCAGGCAAAGGTCTGGTGACCAAGACATCTCCCTTTGGAACTATTGAAGAACCATTCTCTGTCGGCGAACTTGTTATCGGCGCCAAAGGGAAGTTTTTTGCACGTACCATTGATACTAATATATCTCTGTCAACAAGGATCTATGCTGAAGCTGCCAGACATAAAGGGGCAAGTGTAATTGAGATACTTCAGAACTGTGTTATTTTCAATGACGGTATACACGAAGAAGTAACAGGAAAAGAGGTACGGGACGAAAGAACTATAATACTTAATCAGGGACAACCCATGATCTTTGGAAAAAATAACGATAAAGGCCTGATACTTGAGGGTTTAAAGCTTAAGGTTGTTAAAATAGGAGAGAACGGAATCACAGAAAAGGACCTTATGGTGCATGATGCAACTGAACCAAATCCGGGTATTCAGTACATGCTTGCAAACATGAGATATCCTGAATACCCTGTTGCTTTTGGAATTATAAGGGCAGTTCCCGGATTTACTTATGATTCCTCAGTTCATCAGCAGATAGAGGATGTTAAACAGAAATCGAAAATAAAATGCATGGATGATCTGCTAATGAGCGGATCAACCTGGAAGGTGGAATAGATAATAAAGAACTAAATCTTCCCAACCGCAAAGTACGCTATGGCTTAGTGATCTTTGCGGTTATTTTTTGTAATTTTAAAATGTGATCAAAACTGTTGTGATCTGATGGATATAATAAATAATTCCGGCCCTGAATACAACCGTCTTCTTCATGAACAGAAGGAACGGCTCAAGGAGCTGGCATGTATTAATCAGACCACCGCAATCCTGAAGGAAAGCAAACCTGTAGAGGAATCACTGCAGCAGATCGTTTTGCTTCTGCCTCCCGCCTGGCAATATCCTGATCATACGGTTGCCAGGATCATGTATATGGGAAAGAGATTTGATACTTTCGATTTCCGCGAGACAAAATGGCACATGGCCCAGGATTTTACCACAATTGATGGAGAGATTGTTTCCATCGAAGTGTTTTATACATCCGAATTCAGAAAGGAATTTGAAGGCCCTTTCCTTAAGGAAGAACGTGATCTGATCCAGAATATAGGAAGTCTGATCACAGGCTATATTAACAGCTATAAAGCGCGCGATCTGATCATGTTATCACAGACCTCCGGTCAGGAACTTGATTACGCTCGGGATTTGTCAGGCAGAAAACTGCTTCAGAAATTCCTTAACCGACATAATGCCGAACGTGATGTCTTTCATGATCTGATGCCTTTTAAGGTAAAGGAGATCCTATTGATCGCCAATTTGTATGATGCCTATTCAATTGAGAGCGAAGGACGTTTTGCTGATCACATCCTGGGAGAATACTACCAGATGAACCTGACGTCCATCCCCAGAGTTACCGGAGTATCAAGTGAAGATGACGCCTTCAGCAGGCTTAGAACGCGGTATTACGACATGATAATAATTATGGTTGGTGTTGATAAGCAGACACCGGTCAGTCTTTGCCGGAGGATCAAGGAAAAATATCCGTACATACCTGCATTTCTTCTTCTTGGCAGCGCAACTGATGTTCCTTTTGTGAAAAAACAGAAAGCGCTCGGTATTCCCTTTGACAATTACTTTGTCTGGAAGGGGGACTCAAAAGTACTCTTTGCAATGGTTAAGCTGCTGGAAGACCGGGTTAATATTGATAATGATACCCGCAAAGGACTTACCAGACTGATACTTGTTGTTGAGGATTCGGCTGAGTATTATTCAACCTATCTTCCGATGATCTACAACCTTGTTATGGAGCAGACCAGGAATCTTATTGACGACGAATCATCAGATGGATTATTCAAGATACTTAAATTAAGGGCACGACCTAAAATAATGCTGGCCTGTGATTATGAGGATTCAATGGCAAGCTATACCAAGTACCGCGACAGTCTGCTCTGTGTTATATCAGATGTGAGATTTCCTGTAAACGGGGAGATGAGCGAAACTGCAGGTTATGACTTTCTGAAACATGTGAAGGAAGAACTTCCTGGTCTTCCTGTTGTTCTGCAATCGTCTGATCCGGATAATGCAAAATATGCCTATTCCCTTAAGGCTACTTTTATTAATAAAAACTCTCATAGTCTTCTGCAGGACCTCAAATCTTTCATCAATTATTACCTTGGATTTGGTCATTTTATCTATCGCGATAACAAGGGTCGCCAGATCGCAGTAGCAAAATCAATGAAAGAATTTGAATCCTATCTTCAGACAGTACCGGATGATTCACTCGTGTACCATGCTCAGCGTAACCATTTCTCACAGTGGCTTATGGCCAGGGGAGAAGTTAAGATTGCGCGGGACATTAATCCGCTTAAAGTATCTGATTTTTCAACTATCAGTGAATTAAGGGAATACCTTATTGGAATAATATGGCAGCGAAGGAGGGAAATGAATGCCGGAAGGATTGTCAACTTTGAGGAGTCAGCTGTGCTTGATGAGACCAATGTAGTCAGCCTTATCGGAGGTTCGATGGGCGGAAAAGGCCGCTGCCTTGCCTTTGTTAATGCCCTTATTTATAGTTTCGAACTGGGCAGGCTGCTCCCCGGGATTAATATCAAAACTCCGGTAACTGCAATAATAGGGACTGATGAGTTTGATCTGTTCATGGAGCGCAATCATCTATGGGAGAAAGTAAAAGGCGAGTCAGACTTTCTTGAGTTGCAGAAACATTTCCTTAAAGGCAGCCTCAGCTTTACTCTCGAAAAGAAGCTCAGGGTTTTGCTGCGACTCGTTAAGAAACCTCTCGCCGTACGATCCTCAAGCTTATATGAAGATTCCATGAGCCAGCCTTTTTCAGGGATTTTCAGAACCTATCTTCTTCCAAACAATAATGACGATCCCGATATCAGGCTGAAGCAGTTGACAGAGGCAATAAAGCTTGTGTTTTCATCTATTTACTCTGATAGCTCCCGCACCTATTTCAATGCAATAAATTATAAGATTGAACAGGAAAAAATGGCAATCGTTATCCAGGAGGTTGTCGGAAACAGATTTGATGATGCATTTTATCCTCATATAAGCGGGACAGCACAGTCTTTCAATTATTATCCTGTTGCTCATATGGTGCCGGAAGATGGATATGCCGTCATCGCTGTAGGGCTTGGCCAGTATGTGATGGAGGGAGAGAGAGCTTTTCGCTTCTCACCTGCCTATCCGTCGATTGATATAATTTCTCAAAAGGACCTTTATAAGAACTCACAGGTTCATTTTTATGCTGTTGATATGTCAAAAAAGGTTCTGAACCTGCTGGAAGGTGAATATGCAGGCCTGGTATCTCTTGATGTCACCACCGCAGAAAAGCACGGAACAATCAAACACTCGGCATCAGTGATGAATATTGACAATGATACAATAACCCCGGGCCTTGATTCGCCGGGTCCTCGTGTTATTAACTTTGCTGATATTCTTAAATATGAGTATGTCCCCCTTGCTTCAACTCTTAAAACAGTTCTTGATGTAGTTACTGAGGCATTTGGTACGCCGGTGGAGATAGAGTTTGCCGTAGATCTTAATAAAGATCAGTCAGGCAATACCTCATTTTACCTCCTTCAGATCAAACCACTGGTTGGCAGTTATGCCGGTTATTCCATTAACCCGGATACTATAAAGGAAGATGAGCTTGTGATTATGTCGAAGAAAAGTATGGGAAACGGCCTTGTCGATCATATCGTTGATTTTATTTATATTGAACCTGAAAAGTTCGACAATACCTTAACCACTGAAATGGCAGCTGAAATTGACCGGATTAACCGCAAGATGATCGAGGAGAACCGTCAGTATATTCTTATGGGGCCGGGCAGGTGGGGAACCCGTGATAAATTTATCGGAATTCCGGTCGAATGGCCTCAGATATCCAATGCAAAAGTAATTGTGGAGGTAAGCCTGCCCGGGTTTCACGTTGATGCATCACTGGGCTCCCACTTCTTTCATAATGTTACCTCTATGAATGTAGGATACTTTTCCATAAATGAAGAAACGTATGGAGGAGTTGTGAAATGGGATATGCTTGGAAAACAGAAGGTTATTAATAGGGGAAAATACTTCAACCATGTAAGATTTGATTCTCCGCTTACTATCCGGATGGACGGAAGGAAAGGAATGGCGGTTATATCAATAAATCAATAAAAAGAGCAATAATATGACCTTCATTGACGGTATCCTGGATATTCAGAAATACGATTTTACCGACACCTCTTTTGATCTGCTGATGCAGAAACGCATACATCGCGTACTTGTAATCTGCAGTAACTATGATAATTACATGCTCGAAGAGGATGGAAGGATTGACGAACAGATATTCAATGAATATGCTTCTCTTAACCTTCGTTATCCGCCCACATTCGTTCAGACTGATAATGAAGAGGATGCTTTCACGATCCTGAATGATGGCAATATTGATCTTGTCATCTCAATGCTCAGCCTGAAGGGATCGGATGTTTTTGGCCTGGCAAAAAGGATAAAATCGAAATATGAAAATATCCCTATTGTGGTTCTGACCTATTTCTCCAGGGAAGTATCAATAAGGCTTGAAGGAGAGGATCTGAGTGCTATCGACTATGTATTCTGCTGGCTTGGCGATGCTTCTCTGATACTGGCAATAATAAAACTGATTGAAGATAAGATGAATGCTGAACATGATATTGAAAATATTGGTGTTCAGGCTATTATTCTTGTCGAGAATTCAATAAGGTATATCTCTCTGTATCTGCCCAACATCTACAGGATTATACTTATGCAGTCGCTCGATTTTCAGCGTGAAGCTTTAAATGAACATCAGCGTATGCTGAAAATGAGAGGAAGGCCGAAAATACTTCTGGCAAGCAATTTCAATGATGCACTCGATCTTTATTATAAGTATAAGTACAATGTCCTCGGTGTTATTTCAGATATTAGTTATAAGAGAGATGGAATTCCGGATGAGAATGCAGGCATTGAACTCTGCAAGTCGGTTATGGCTGATGATGATAAGGTACCTTTCCTGCTTCAGTCATCCAGTACAACGCACAGGAAGATTGCAGAAGAACTGGGCGCAGGATTTATAAACAAATACTCCAAGTCTCTGTCACTTGAATTAAGGAATTTCATAATTCAGAACCTTGCTTTCGGTCCTTTTGTATTCAAAAATCCTGATACAATGGAACCTATTGCTATAGCTACAGATCTTCAGAGCCTTCAGCAGAAACTGCTTACAATTCCGGATAATTCACTTGAATATCATGCATCGCGTAACCATTTTTCGAAGTGGCTCAATGCAAGGGCTCTCTTCCCGGTAGCACAGATGTTTAAGTATATACGGAAGGAGGACTTCGGAACGATGGACGAGATGAGGAGATTCCTCTATGTGGCGATCTCCAGTTTCAGACTGGGAAAGGGCAGAGGTGTCATAGCTAAATTCGACAAGACTTCATTTGATGAGTACCATATTTTTTCGAGGATCGGAGAGGGATCAATTGGAGGAAAAGCAAGAGGCCTGGCATTCATAAACAGGATCATAAAGAATAATAAGCTATTTAACAGGTTCCATGATGTAGTTATTACCATTCCGCGGACTGTGGTGCTCAGCACTGATATATTCGATGAGTTCATGGAACAGAACAATCTTTATAATGTTGCTCTGTCAGACTTAACAGATAATGAGATTTTAAACAGGTTTATAAGTGCAGAGCTTCCGGGCCATGTTTACCAGGATTTTTATGCCTTCCTTGCAGTTTCCAGAAATTTTCCCATTGCGGTCCGATCCTCAAGTAAACTTGAAGATTCACATTATCAGCCATTTGCAGGCATATATTCAACATATATGATACCAAGGCTGCCGGATAATAAGTTTATGATAAAAATGCTTTCAGATGCCATCAAGGAGGTGTATGCTTCCGTTTATTACAAGAGCAGTAAAACCTACATGACAGCAACTTCCAATGTGATTGATGAAGAAAAAATGGGGATCATTCTTCAGGAGGTCTGCGGCACCAGGCATGGAGATATCTATTACCCGACCTTATCCGGTGTTGCCAGGTCAATAAATTATTATCCCATAGGATCGGAGAAAGCTGCAGATGGTATTGTTAATATGGCATTCGGACTGGGTAAGCTTATTGTTGAGGGTGGACTATCGCTGCGCTTCTCTCCGAAATATCCGAAAAAGATTCTTCAATTGTCGTCACCGGAGGCAGCTCTCAGAGATACTCAGAAAGTGTTCTGTGCACTTGACCTTAATGTCAATAGCTTTGTCCCATCCACTGACGATGGAGTAAACATACTGAAACTCGACATAAAGGATGCAAATAATGATGCAGCCATGAAATATGTTTCATCAACTTATGACAGGGTCAATAATGTACTCCGCGATGGAATAGTTCATAAGGGAAAGCGTGTTATTACTTTCTCAGGAATTCTTCAGCATAAGACATTTCCTCTTGCCGAAATCCTGAGTACACTTCTGGAGCTGGGGCAGAAAGAGATGAATAATCCGGTTGAGATAGAATTTGCAGCCAATCTTGAGACTCCTCCGGGATCACCCAAAATATTCAGTTTTCTTCAGATACGACCGATAGTGCATACTGAGGAAGCAGTCAATATAAATCTTGGCCACATTAAGCAGGAGAATACAATTGTATTTTCCGAATCTGCTCTTGGAAATGGAGTATTCAAAGGTATACAAGACCTTGTTTACATTAAGCCTGATTCATTCAGTTCAGTTAATAATAGTAATGTAGCGCTGGAGATTGAGAAAATTAATTCAGAATTTGTAAAAAATGCTGTCGGATACGTACTTATAGGGCCCGGCAGGTGGGGCTCAACCGATCCATGGCTTGGCATTCCAGTTAAATGGGCACAGATTTCCGCTGCAAGAATAATAATTGAATCAGGTCTGAAGAACTACAGGATTGATCCGAGCCAGGGAACCCATTTCTTTCAGAACCTGACATCCTTTCGTGTCGGGTATTTCACCATAAATCCCTATATCAATGAGGGTTTTTATGATGTCGGATTTCTTAACAATCTTGATGCAGTTTATGAGGATATTTATTTACGGCATGTCAGGTTTGAAAATCCTCTCGAGATTATGATAGATGGAAGAAAGCATAAGGGAGTGATACTTAAGCCCTGAAAATGCCAGAATTACTCATATACGGCACCTTCTGTAACAGCATCTCTGCTAAGCGAAGTTTGTAACTTCGCTTAAATAAAACCATTGCCAAAATAACAGTTAACTATACATATGCAGCACCTTCGGTTACTGCATCCCTGTCTATCTTCTTTATTAGCCCCTGCAGTACACTTCCAGGACCAATCTCAATAAAAGAAGTGGCGCCTCCCGAGATCATGTTGATAACGCTTTGCGTCCATCGCACAGGCGATGTAAGCTGAAGCACAAGGTTCGATTTTATCTCTTCGGGATCGATGCTTGCTTTTGCATTAACATTTTGATAAACAGGGCATAATGGCTTGCTGAAACAGGTGTTCCTGATCGCCTCCTCGAGTTCCAGTCTTGCCGGTTCCATTAACGGTGAATGAAAGGCTCCTCCTACAGAAAGCTTAAGAGCCCTTTTGGCTCCTCTTGCCTTGAGGATCTCAATGGCTTTATCAATACCCTCATTTGATCCTGAAATAACAATTTGTCCGGGGCTGTTGTAATTGGCTGGTACCACAACCTCATGAATTGAAACGCAAACTTCCTCAACAATCTTATCATCCATTCCCAGTATTGCTGCCATAGTTGAAGGTGTCATTTCACATGCTTTCTGCATGGCCATTGCCCTTTTTGATACAAGTCTGAGTCCGTCTTCAAATGAAAGAGTCTTATTTGCAACAAGTGCCGAAAATTCACCAAGGGAGTGTCCGGCAACCATACCGGGTCTGAAAGAGTTATCAAGAACTGCTGCCAGAATAGTAGAATGGAGGAAAATTGCCGGTTGTGTCACTTTGGTCTGCCTGAGGTCTTCCTCGGTGCCGGAAAACATAAGGTCGGTTATTCTGAATCCGAGTATCTCATTAGCCGACCCGAACATATCTTTTGCAGTTGCTGACTTTTCATAAAGATCCTTGCCCATTCCTGTAAACTGGGCTCCCTGACCGGGAAATACGTATGCTTTCATAATAACTGATTATAAAATGAAGATAGAGTAAAAAATAAACTAATGTAGCCTGGTACCGATAAGATGAACAAACTCTTCGCGGGTATTCAGGTGCTCGAGGAAAATGCCTGTAAACGCGGAGGTTGTTGTAACAGAGTTTTGTTTCTGAACACCCCTGATCTGCATGCACATATGCTGAGCCTCGATGACAACTGCTACACCAAGAGGTTTAAGCGTGTCCTGAATACAGTTCCTGATCTGTGTGGTGAGCCTTTCCTGAACCTGAAGCCTCCTTGAGTAGGCTTCCACAACCCTTGCGATTTTACTGAGCCCGGTTATATAGCCATCCGGAATATATGCCACATGGGCTTTCCCGAAGAAAGGGAGCATATGATGTTCACACATTGAATAAATGTCGATATCCTTTACTATGACCATCTGTTTGTACTCTTCTTTGAACATGGCTGACTTCAGGATCTCCTCCGCATTCATGTTATATCCGTTTGTGAGGAAATTCATTGCCTTGGCTACTCTGACAGGTGTTCTCAATAGGCCTTCCCTTCCGGGATCTTCACCAATCAGTTCCAGTACCCTGTGGTAAATTGATGCCAGTTCTTCAATGTTTTCTGTATTCCAGGTCTCAATTTTATTATATCCGCTGGAAACGGTCCCTGATCCGTCATTAACTTTTTCAATTGTTTTAGCCATAGTACTCAATAGAATTATTTTCAGTTTCCGCAATCTTCACACAATGAAGTTTTGCACCTTCTTTCTCAATATGCGGTTTAAGTTCATTCCAGATTGCAACTGCAAGGTTCTCGGTCGTTGCAATCCTGCCTTTCATGAAGTCAACGTCCAGATTGATGTTTTTATGGTCGATCTTCTCAATAATATTCTCAAGAATTATTTTTTTCAGGGAATTGATATTTATCACAAAACCATGCTCTTCCGACAGGTTCCCTTTAACAGTTACCCAAAGTATATAGTTATGGCCGTGCCAGTTAGGGTTTGAGCACTTGCCAAATACCCTGCTGTTATCCTCGTCTGACCAATCCTGTCTGAACATCCTGTGCGCAGCACAGAATCTTTCCCTGCGTGTAAGATAAATCATGCTGCCTTGATATTATATTGCAATATTAACCATTAATTTTGATCTTTTTAACCGGTAAAAGCAATATATTTATCTGTTCTTTTCGTTTACCGCTTATATAACTATGTCATTTAAAATATTATACGTTGCGGCTACCAGCCAGGAAGCAGATGTACTCAGTAGAATTGAGAGCATAATTCCGGGATATGGTAAATTTCTGTATGGTGAATATGAAATTGATATACTCGTTGGCGGAGTAGGTTCGATGTCAACAGCATGGTCGATGACTCAATGGATTTCAGTCAATGAAAAACCCTCCCTTGCCATAAACGGAGGTATTGCAGGCAGTTACAGTGGTGCATATCCTGTCGGCAATGTGGTCATGCCTGTCTCTGATTGCTTTGCAGATGCCGGTATTGAAGATGGGGCGAATTTCCTTACTCTTCACGAGACTGGTCTTAGCGATCCCGATGAATTTCCCTTCATAAATGGCGTTATCACCGCTGAAAACAAGTATGCAGAAATTATTAAAAGTATTGTAGAGCCGGTGAGGGCTATTACAGTAAATACCTCAACCGGATCAGAAGCAACAAGAGATAAGCTTATTGATAAATTTAATCCCGATATAGAAACAATGGAGGGAGCAGTCTTTTTCTATATTTGTGCCAGGGAAAAAATCCCGTTTATTGCTCTCAGAGCAATTTCAAACATGGTTGAACGACGCAACAGAAGCAGATGGAATATCCCTCATGCTCTCGATAACCTTGCTCTTAAACTTGAAGATGTTTTAAAAATACTCTGAAACCCGATGAGATTAACACTTGGCTTTTCGCCATGCCCGAATGATACTTTTATTTTTGATGCCATGGTGCATGGGAGGATAGATACCGAGGGGATTGAATTTGACTATTTTCTTGCTGATGTAGAAGAGCTTAACCGAAGGGCTATGACAGCAGAAGCAGATATCACGAAGATAAGCTTTCATGTATATGCATATGTTGCCGGTAACTATCTCATACTTGATTCCGGCAGTGCCCTGGGGCACAGGAACGGGCCTCTTCTTATCAGCAAACACCCGATTAGGCCTCATGATTTAAAGGAAAAAAAAATAGCAATACCCGGAAAATTCACAACAGCAAACCTGCTGTTCAGCATCGCCTGGCCTGAGGCCATAAACAAAAAGGAATACCTTTTTTCCGATATTGAAAAGGTTTTGCTTGAGGAAGAAGCGGATGCAGGTATAATTATACACGAAACCAGGTTCACTTATGAAAAGAAAGGTCTTGTGAAAATTGCCGACCTTGGGGAGTACTGGGAGAATCTCACCGGAATGCCGATCCCACTTGGAGCAATCATAATCAAAAGAGACATTCCCGGTGACATTGCCCTGAAAGTCAACAGGATACTTAAAAGAAGCCTGGAATTTGCCATGAAGGATAAATCTGCTTCCAGCGATTTTGTTTCAGCAAATGCCAGGGAGATGGATAGCGCGATAGTGAACAAGCATATACAACTTTATGTGAATGAATACTCTCTGAGCCTCGGCACCGGAGGTAGAGAAGCAATCAACGGCTTATTCAGGATTGCAAATGAAAAAGGGGTAATTCCACCTTTACCTCAGAGAATATTTCTTATCCAATAATTATCCCATTGTGGCCGGAAAATCGTAAATTTGAACTTTGGCTGAGGTAAGTTGTTTTAATTTGTATATAGTAACCTAAAAGATAGAAATCATGACATTCGAACTTCCAAAACTTCCGTACAAGATGAATTCACTTGTTCCATATATAAGTGAAGAGACTCTTGATTTTCATTATGGTAAGCACCACCAGACATATGTTACCAACCTGAATGGTCTCATTCCGGGTACGGAGTTTGAACAGGCTGATCTTGAGACAATTGTCAGAAAGGCAGAAGGTGGAATCTACAATAATGCGGCTCAGGTCTGGAACCATACTTTTTATTTCGAGTCATTTTCACATGATGCCAGAAAGATTCCTGCCGGCGTACTGGCAGATTCAATCAATGCATCATTTGGCTCCTTAGAGGCATTCAAAGAGCAGTTCAATAAAGCTGCTGCCACGCTTTTCGGAGCCGGCTGGGCATGGCTGGTGAAAAAGGATGACGGAACATTGCAGATCGTTCAGGAGTCAAATGCAGGAAATCCTTTGCGCAAGGGGCTCAAACCGATATTAACATGCGATGTATGGGAACATGCCTATTATATCGATTACAGAAATAAAAGACCCGATTACATTAAATCATTCTGGGAAATACTCGATTGGGAGATTGTTGCAGGCAGATATTAAAAACTTTATTATGAATATTAAGGATCTGATAACCAGAACGAGGTCATTTCGTCGTTTTGATGAACAATGTGAGATTGAGTATACGACTCTCGAAAATCTTATTAATCTGGCCAGGCTTTCCGCATCAGGAGGCAATAAACAGCCCCTTAAATTTATTATCTGCAATAAGCATGAGGAAAATAATAAGGTTTTTCCTACCCTTTCGTGGGCAGGATATCTGACCGAATGGCCTGGACCTGACATGGGAGAGAGGCCTTCAGCATATATAATTATTGTTGGCGATAAAAGGCTTACAGACTCATTTGGAATTGATCATGGAATAGCTGCGCAAAGCATAATGCTCGGCGCAACAGAAGCAGGTATGGGAGGATGTATAATCTCATCGGTAAAACTGGATGATCTGATGGATGCGATGAATATTCCTGATATATATGAGATACTTCTGGTACTGGCCCTGGGAAAGCCTGTTGAAAAAGTTATAATTGATGAGGTTAAGGATGGGAATATCAAATACTGGAGGGATAACAATAGTAATCATCATGTTCCGAAAAGGAGTTTAGGTGAGCTGATAGTTAAGATATAAAACATCAAAGTTAAGTGAAGCGTTTCATTCTGATACTTTCTTCACTGTTACTGATATTTCAGACAGCTGTTGGTCAGGTTACAAAAGACACCGGGTCGGGAATTCTTTTTACCAGGGAAGGACAAGTCAGGCTCAGCTGGGTGATCCCAAGAAATAACTGACGCAGGACGCAAGGCGCAAGGCACAAGGCACAAGGCACAAGGTGTTTTGCCCTGCGCTCTGCGCCCTGCGCCCTTCTTATCCTTTGTAGAATATAGCTTTAATGATATGGCTTGCCATCTTTGGATTCTCCTTCAGCCTTCGGGTTGAATAGCTAAACCATTTTTTGCCGAAGGGGACATATATTCTCATATTGTGTCCATCAGCAACGATCTTGTCTCGCAGTTTTGGTGTTACACCATAAAGCATCTGGAATTCATACATGTTTTTTGGAACTTTGTATCTTTCAATCAGCCGGCAGGCCCCTTCAATCAGAGGTTTGTCATGTGTGGCAATACCCACGTATATCTGGTTCTTCAACATGAATTCCAGGTCATCGAGATAATGGCTGTTAATCTCTTCATATTTTTTGAAGGAGATAGCTTCCGGTTCAACATATATCCCCTTGCAAAGTCTGAAATTCAGAGGATTGGAGGAATTATGAATTTCCATCATATTTTCAATATCCTTGTGGGTCCTTTTTAAGTATGACTGCAACACCAGACCTGTATTTCCGGGAAATTCGTTTTTCAGCCTCCGGAAGAGTTCAATTTCCATATCGGTGCATGGTGAATCCTCCATATCAATCCTGATAAATCCGTTATAAGATGCAGCTTTGGCTACAATCTCCCTAATGTACTCATAGCAAACCTCCTTATCGAGCAGCAGCCCAAAACTGGTAGGTTTCAGGGAAAAATTGCCGTTGATGTTGCTTTTATGAGAAATATCAATAAGATTAAGATACTCTTTCTTATTGGCATCCGCCTCTTCAAGAGTTGTAATGAACTCCCCAAGAACATCAAGAGTTACCCTGATATTTCTGTGATTAAAGTTCGCGGAAACACGAAGCGCATCTTCAATGGTTTCTCCCGAAATATATGGTCTTGAGAATATCCATATGAATTTCTTTGGGAACCAGGGCAATATAGCAGCTATGAATCTGTTAAACATTTTATGATTAAATCAGGTTTAACTTAAAATTGTATCAGTTAATAATGTAAAGTAAGATCATCCTTTAAGATTTTTTAATGACCTTTGTCATTCATAAACAATGAAAAAGCGCATATTTGTTTTATTTCAAAGATATTTTTCAGACAATGCAACCATTTTTTTCAATGTTATGTCTTAAAATTGTCCTCAGTATATGATGAGCGACAGCCAGATAATAGAGGGGTGCGTACGACATGACAGAAGGTCGCAGCAAGAACTTTACGACAGGTATTCGAGGTTCCTGCTTGGTGTTTGTCTGAGGTACGCCACTGACAAGGCTGAAGCGGAGGATATATTGCAGGAAAGTTTTTTGAAGATTTATTTTAATATTAAGGAGTATTCAGGAACAGGTTCTTTTACAGGTTGGTTACGAAAGGTTGCCGTTAATACTGCAATAACTCATTATCATAAAAACCTGAAACACAGGTATCATGTTGATATTGATGAGTATGTGTCAGTTGAAACCGGAACTACAAGTTTTGAAGAGGATTTTTTTACCTCCGATGAACTTTACAGGGTACTTAATGAGCTTCCAGCAGGATATAGGATGGTTTTTAACATGTATGCTGTTGAAGGTTATAAGCATAAGGAGATCGCAGAAATTCTCCACATCGATACAAATACATCAAAGTCTCAGTACAGCAGGGCAAAAGCGGTGATCAGAGACAAACTTGAAAAACTCAGGAAGCTGAGAAGTAATTATAAAGAGGAAGGTTAAATTTTAAAGTAATAAAAGGTTGAAGGCTGATAGCGAAGATATGGAATTTAGAGAGTTATTCAGAAGCAGGCTCGAAAACAGTGAGGTTGTTCCTGATCCGTCAGTAAATTCAAAACTGATGCGAAGACTCGCCAGACGGGAATTTATGATGTTTAATCCCGGCAGGTTCAATATCTATTATCTTGGAGGTGCATTGGTTGCCGGGATTACAGCTGCCATTATTCTCTTCTCTGACCGGGACAACTCAGCTATTCTGACTGATGATTCAATTAAAACTGAAACCAATATTACAGCAGGAATGCCTGTTGCTGACTCAGTGGAGACTATTATTTCAGTTCCTGCTCCCCGGTTGGCTGCACAGGGAAATAAAGTGAAATCAATATCAAAACCGGTTTCTGAGACAGGGAATTCCCAGGAAACCATTACCGAAAGGACAGTTGAGAATGTTCAGGCGACAAATATTGGCCAGGCTGATGTTCTTCCTGCACTTTCAAAAAGTGATCTGTTTAAGAATGATGGAATTGATTCCGACAGATTAATGAACAGGTATAAAGGAGTTGAAGAACTTTTTGTCTCTTCAGTTTCAGAAGGTTGTGTGCCTTTAAAAGTAAGATTTATCACTACCGCAGGAGATAATTATTCATGCCGGTGGACATTTGGTGATGGAGGTTCTTCGTACGAAAAGGCCCCTGAATGGATTTTTGATGTTGACGGGGAGTATAAAGTTGTTCTGGAGGTTTATTCTAACCGTAGCCTGATTGCCACATCTTCATCTCTGATTAAAGTATACCCGCGACCTGTTGCAAATTTTGAGATCGGCCCCGGGAAAGCAATAATACCTGATGACGTGATACGCTTCACTAACTATTCCACGGATGCTGTAAAATACCTCTGGGATTTTGGTGATGGCAGCCGCTCTGAGCTTTTCGAACCTCAGCATAAATATAATAAATACGGCAGCTATAATATAAGCCTTACAGCTTTCACGGAATATGGTTGTACGGACTCCCTGCTGGTTCAGAATGCATTCTCGGATTCAGAATATTTTATTGATTTCCCCAATGCATTCATACCTAATCCCAATGGCCCTTCAGGCGGAATTTACTCCTCCAAAAGTGATGAGTCAGCCCAGGTATTTCATCCTTTTTTCTCCGGCGTCTCAGAATATCAGCTTAAGATTTTCAGCAAAATTGGAATCCTGATCTTTGAAAGCAATGATATTAATATGGGCTGGGATGGATATTTTAAAGGTCAGTTGAGCAATTCAGGTGTATATATTTGGAAAGTAAGGGGTAAGTATCGCAATGGTGAACCTTTTACAAAGATGGGCGATGTAACACTTCTTAAAAACTGAGATTTTATATAGTCGGATACCGTATCACTGGAATTCCTACATTCATCAAAAAAAACCTGTAATTCATCTAAATTATTCAGTCATTTATTGATTTGTTGCCTGTAAGCGGCTGCTTTTGCCATAAATTTTGATAAATTGTGGCAGTTTTTGAATTCATTTAACTATTTTCGGAGATGCTTACTTAACGGACCTGTATTGGCACAAAAGATTCTATATCTGTTTTTGCTTTTGTTAATCTTTTCCGAAGGTAGAGGTCAGGATGTTACCTTCTCCCAGTTCTATGCCAATTCTTTGTATCTCGCACCATCATTTGCCGGAGCAACTGAGGAGCACAGGTTCTCTGTCAATTACCGGAATCAATGGCCTGCTGTCCCTGGTGTATTTCATACATACAGTATCTCTTACGACATGGCAATGCCAAATTTCAATTCCGGAATAGGGGTTCTTGCCACATACGATGTTGCCGGTTCAGGTAATCTGAGTACCACAAATATCGGACTGGTCTATTCCTATGATTTTAATATTAATAAGGAATGGCATATACGGCCTGGAGTCAATTTTAAATTCTACTATCTTGGGCTTGATATTAACAAGCTTATTTTCAATAGCCAGATTACAGGTAGCGGAACATCTCCCTCTATAACCCCGCCTCCTTTTGATAATGTTGCCGATGTTGATTTTGCTACATCAGCGATGGTTTACAATGACAGGATCTGGGCAGGCATTACCCTTGACCACCTGCTTGTTCCCAAAACATCGTTTTATGGTGACGATGCATATGTTCCGATTAAGCTGAATCTATACGGGGGTATGCAGATATTGAAGAAGACAAGATTGCGACAGAAACTTCAGGAGGTAATGTCTGTAGCCTTTAATTTCCAGAAACAGGAAAAATATTACCAGTCTGATATAGGTCTTTACTATTACAAGGATCCTTTGATTTTCGGACTGTGGTACAGGGGAATCCCTCTTATGACTTCGCAGGCAGGCGATGCAATAATAGGGCTAATTGGCATCAAAACAAGTTCGGTTCACATCGGCTATAGTTATGATTTTACAATCTCAAACCTTATAAGTTCAACCGGCGGCGCTCATGAACTTTCCCTTATATATGAGTTCCATAATCTTTCCCTGGGGCAGCAACGTAAAAGGATGAGAGCCATTCCATGTCCGGAATTCTGAACCATAAAAATATCCAACAGCAGTAAACGAATATTTATATTTGCTTATATTTGCGCCTTACAAATGTTTAACAAATTAATATCTGAAATGAAGAAATTATCTGTAATTCTGTATGTTATTCTTTTCCTGGCAGTAGCCGGCCTTTATTTATTATACTTTACGGGAAACAGGAAGACCGTTACGGAGGAAAATGTTTCCAGTGTACCTGCAGGAGGGATCGCATATGTAAATATTGATACTATAATTTTCAAGTTTGATATGTTCACTGACCGCAGGGAAGATCTGCTGGAAAAGCAGAAAAAAGCTGAAGCTGAGCTCACTGCAAAGGGAACACAGTATGAAAGAGGGGCAAGGGATTACCAGGATAAGGTCAATAAGGGACTGGTAACCAGGGCAACAGCTGCACAGATGGAACAGGCTCTTCTTCAGCAGCAACAGGAACTGGTTAATCTCAGGGATCAGCTGCAATCAAACCTTATGGAAGAGGAACAGGTGATGAATCGTCAGATAATTGAGTATATCACAACCTTTCTGGAAGCGAACAAGGGTGAATATAATTATCAGTATATTCTTGGCAAGAGCTTTGGAAGCGTTGTCCTTTACAGCGATGGCGGATTGGATATAAGCCAGAGAGTACTGGAGGGCTTAAACACCAAGTACCAGACAGAGAAAAAATAAAAAGGATGGGCTTTGCCTCAACCTATATTGAAAGAAGGACATTATTCCCGCAATTTATAAATGAGGCGCCACACAGAGATACCGGAATTATTGCAGTAATTCCTTCCTATGGAGAACCTGATATTGTCAGATTGCTTAATTCACTTGTATCTGCAACAAAACCGGAATGTGAGGTTGAGGTAATAATAGTTGTCAATGCTCCTGAAAATGCATCTCCGGAGAGTCTTGACATAAACCGAAAAACTTTAGCTGAAATAGAAAGCTGGAAAAAGCAGGAGAAAAACTGCTGGTTCCGGCTTTTTCCGATTGATACAGGACCTGGTGCTCTGTCTGGCTGGGGTGTTGGACTGGCGAGAAAGACCGGAATGGATGAGGCAGTCCGGAGATTCAGCCTCATAGATAATGCTGAAGGCATAATACTTAGTCTTGATGCCGACTGTACAGTTGAACTTAACTATTTTTGTGCAGTCTTAAGTGAATTCTCAAAAGGGAAGGAGCGTAAGGCTTGTTCAATCTGTTTTGAACATCCTTTGAAAGGAAATGATTTTCAGGAAAACATCTACCTCCACATTGCATTATATGAACTTCATTTACGCTATTATTTCCAGGGACTTAAATACTCAGGTTTTCCGTATGTATATCATACAGTAGGATCTGCTATGGCTGTCAGGGCAGCGGAATATGTGTCGTCAGGAGGGATGAACAGGCGGCAGGCAGGGGAGGATTTTTACTTTATTCAGAAACTGGTTCCATCGGGTGGCTATTTCAGTCTGAATACAACAACCGTCTACCCTTCACCCAGGCCTTCATTCAGGGTTCCTTTTGGCACAGGCGCATCAGTTTCAAAACTTGCTGATGGTGATAAAGTGAGTTATCTTACTTACAATTTATGTGCATTCGGGGAGCTTCGCACTCTTTTTGGTATGCTTGAAAATATATATGCAGGCAGGGAGGATGAAATTGATATAATATATTCTGATCTTCCCGAAGGAGTGAAGATATTTATCGCTGAAGCAGAGTGGATTGAGAAGATCATAGAGATAAAAAGAAATACTTCAGGTTTGCTGTCATTCCAAAAGCGGTTCTTTGGCTGGTTTAATATGTTTAAGGTTGTAAGATACCTGAATATAGTGCATCTGGAGATGTTTGAAAAAAAGCCTGTAGAAGAGGCTGCTCAGGAGTTGCTGACCAGGCTGGGAGTAACTGATATTTTCCGTGATTCGCGTGAATTGCTTCTTTATTACCGGAAAATGGAAAAAAATGTTTAGTTGTTCTTTCTGTTGTTCTTACGGTCTTCCGAGGGAGTCAGTATAATATAAAGATCTTCATCAGGCTTCTTCATCCTGTACTGTTCCCTTGCAAATTTTTCCAGGTTATCATTATCCGTTTTAAGTTCATGTAGTTTTTTTCTGTCTGCCTCAATACGGCTACTGAAATATTCCCTGTCTTTTTTTAGTTTATGCAGTTCCCGAAGCTCCTTGTATCTGGAAATAAGATTATTAGAATCAAAAAGGATAAGCCAGATAACAAAAATGATTATTGTCAGAATGTATTTGTTTCTGAATGCGGCCGGGATTTTATCTATAATTTTAAATCTGATCATTTCACAGCAAACCTACGATTTTTTTTTCAACCACCGCTCATAAGATAGAGCATCTGTACATCATCTCCTTCATGTATCATTGCTGAATCATACATCTCCTTCGGGATCAGTTCTCCGTTTATTTTTATTATTCTCATCCTGAAAGTGAACTTCTTCATTTCAAGCATTTCCATGACACTTAGACTCTCCCCTGTAAATTCCTCTTCACGGTTATTTAAAATTATCTTCATAAGTCAATTGTTCATCTGTCAGAGCTTGCCCATGAGGATTTCAAGTACGGTATTCGCCTGCATACCGGCAACCATTATTACACGTGGCGCCATAGGAGGCATTTCCTCCGAAACTTCTGTCGATTCATCACCGCATAAATATAAAGTCTCATCTATTTTTCTGTATCGCAGTGCTTCTGACCTTCCCCATCCGGCAAGTCCGGAACCCACCACAAGAGGTACTCCGGGCATTTCCTCCTGTACTGTTTCTATAAGCATCTCTTTCATTTCCTTTTTGTCAAAAGCTTCCACAATCACATCACACCCTGAGAATATTTCTGGTATGTTTGAGCGGTCGAGTGTAATATTATATGTGACAACAACAACTTTCGGGTTAATCTGTGCTATATTATTTCTCAAAGCTTCAGTCTTAGCCATTCCTATCTGACTTATGAAATAGTATTGTCTGTTCAGGTTGCTCTTCTCAACAACATCGTGATCGCAAAGGACAAGGCTTCCGATTCCTGTTCTTGCAAGAGCAACGGCACAGTTTGATCCAAGTCCGCCAGCACCGGCAATACCTACTATGTACCGGCTAAGATGGCTCTGTATCTCAGGGAATTTCATCGTGAATATTTTATTGTTGTAAAGATAGATACAAAAACATTGCAATGCAATCAGATTTTGTGGCTCAGTTCATGAAGTTGATTAAAATCATGTTAAATATCCCCATAATCTCCTAAATTTGAAAACCCGACAGCCAGAGAAGGAATTACTTAATAACCAGTGTTATGGAAATAGAGAAAATCAGGGGACAGCACAGACTTCTTAAAAAGTGGGAGTATAACTGGACACCCTTAAATAAAGGATATACCGATAAGATACTATATATTAATGCAGGGATCCCTGAAGTCAGGGAGAAGGATGTTCCCCTTGCAATGAAAGAAACATTCATTGGAGGAAAAGGTTACGGTCTTAGATTGCTGTGGGATGCAACAACACCAAAAACGCAATGGGATGACCCGGATAATGAGATAATTATATCGTCCGGACCGATTGGCGGAATAACCCAGTATTCCGGTACGGGAAAATCACTTGTAGTAAGCATATCACCCCAGACAAATTCTGTGATGGACAGCAATGTTGGCGGATTTTTTGGTCCCTTCCTTAAGTTTTCCGGATTTGATGCGCTGGAATTGCAGGGGAAAGCCCAGTCTGATGTAATTATTTATATCGATGGCATTAACCACTCGGTAGAGATCTTTGAAGCCCCGGCGGAAGCTCTTGACAGCCATATTCTTTCGGAACAACTGACAGAGATGTTCGCTGATAATGATGGAGAGAAGAAGAACATAGGAGTTGTCTCTTCAGGTATTGCTGCTGATAATACCCTTATCGGGATGCTCAATTTCAGCTTCTATGATCCCAAAAGGAAGAAGGTACGGGTTAAACAGGCGGGCAGAGGAGGAATAGGAACCGTATTCCGTAATAAAAAGATCAAAGCAATTGTATGTAAGATCCCCGGCGTAAAGGGTAACCTGAATAATGTTGTAGATATGGAGGCTATAATGGAAAGGGGCCGCAAATTCAACAGGGAAATGAAGGATCTCGATGATAAGCAATGTCAGATGAAGCAGGTAGGTACTGCGCATCTTATTGAGATAATGAATGATCACGACCTGCTTCCTACATGGAATTATCAGTACGGCAGTCATAAGGATGCATTCAGAATCGATTCTTCAGTATGGAAAAGACATTTTACCCAGAACATACCTGATGGATGCTGGATAGGTTGTAACATGTCGTGCACTAAAGGTGTCGACAATTTTACTATCAGAACAGGACCATATAAGGGACAGGTAGTTACGGTTGATGGTCCGGAATATGAAAATGCCTCAGGGCTTGGTTCGAACTGCGGGATCTTTGACTCAGGCCATATAATTGAAGCTAATTTCTATTGCGATACTTATGGTATCTGCACAATAACCTTTGGGAACATAACTTCTTTTATAATGGAGTGTTTTCAGCGAGGCATACTTAATAAGGATCGTACCGGCGGTTTTGAAATAAGTTTTAGTGATTCTGAAAAGACACTTGAATTATTGCACATGATGGCCAGAGGAGAGGGATTCGGTAAAACAGCCGGTACCGGAGTGAGGAAAATGAAGGAAATGTTCATTAAAAACGGCTGGGGCGATCCGGAACTGCTGTTTGACATTGCAATGGAGAACAAGGGACTCGAGTATTCCCAGTACATGTCGAAGGAGTCACTTGCCCAGCAGGGAGGATATGCCATGACCAACAAGGGCCCGCAGCATGATGAAGCCTGGCTTATTTTTATGGATATGGTAAATAATCAGATACCAACATTTGAAAATAAGGCTGAGGCGTTACATTATTTCCCGATGTTCAGAACATGGTTCGGTCTGGTCGGTTTGTGCAAGCTGCCATGGAATGATGTTGAACCTGAATCAAATGCCCAAAGTGATGAACCTGCAAAGGTTCCGGAGCATGTTGATAATTATGTGACTATTTATAAGGCCGTTACAGGCAGGGAATTTGACAAGCACAGGCTTGTGCAGGATTCGGAAAGGGTATATAATTTTCAAAGGGTATTCAACCTGCGAAGGGGATTTGGTACACGTATTCATGACAGGCAGCCATATCGTGCAGCAGGTCCTGTAACTGTTGAGGAATATGAATCAAGATCTGAAAGGTATGACAAACAGTTAAAGGAAATGATTAATTTTGATCCTGCCGGTAAAACTACCCGGGAAAAGATGGCTGTACTTCGCAAATATCGGGAATCTCAGTATGAATCACTTCTGGATGCTGTTTATAAACGACGGGGCTGGAATAAAAATGGTGTTCCTACTATTGAATTCCTGAAAAAGATCGGAATGGACCTTCCCGAGGTTATAGATGTTGTAAAAGATCACCAACTTTAAACCCGGTTTGCAAAAGGCAAGTGACAAAAGGTAATAGTTGCATGGAAATGATCTCTTTTGAACAGGCAGATAAAACAGTGATGGACTCAGCATTCAGTACCGGTACTGAATATCTGCCATTTACCAGCTCTCCTGGCAGGGTATTGGCGCAGGATGTAATCAGCGATATGGACATGCCTCCGTTTGACAAATCTACAGTAGATGGATTCGCATGTCGCAGATCCGGTCTGGCATCGGAGCTTGAAATCATTGAGACAATACCGGCAGGAAAACTCCCTGCAAAAAGGGTTGGAGAGGGTGAGTGTTCCCGGATCATGACCGGAGCTCCTGTACCAAAGGGTGCTGATTGTATAATAATGGTAGAAGACTCGGTAATCCTTCCTTCAGGTAAGATGAAATTTACCGGAAAATATTCAAAACCAAATATTTCAATAAAGGGTGAAGATATTAAAACAGGAGAGGTCGTTCTTAAATCGGGTAAACAGATTTCTCCACAGGACATAGCCGTAATAGCTTCTGTTGGCTGCACGTCTTTATTAGTCAGCAGGTTTCCTGTAGTCGGTATTATTAGCTCAGGTGATGAGCTTGTTGAACCATCTGAAAAACCGGGTGTTACACAGATCAGGAACTCAAATGCTTACCAGCTCCTCGCTCAGGTTGAGCGAACGGGAGGGACTGGAAAATATTATGGAATTGCACGCGATGATGAGAAGGCAACTCTTGAAATAGTTGAGAAGGCCATCTCAGAATGCGATATTGTTCTTATTACCGGAGGGGTATCAATGGGCGACTTTGACTTTGTTCCGTCAGTACTTGAAAGAGCCGGGGTAAAGCTGCTTTTTTCGCGTGTGAACGTTCAGCCTGGCAAACCAACAACATTTGGAGTCCATCCGCGATGTCTTGTTTTTGGCCTTCCCGGAAATCCTGTATCGTCATTCATTCAGTTTGAGTATTTAGTGAAGCCTTTGATATTCAGGATGATGGGAAATCAATGGAGACCTCTGACCATTGAGCTTCCGATGCATGTTTCCTATAAACGAAGATCATCAGACAGGCTGGGGCTGGTACCGGTCATAATTACTGAAGAGAGACAGGTGCTGCCTGTTGAATATCATGGATCAGCTCATATTACATCACTGTCGGTTGCTGATGGGATCATAGCCATACCGGCCGGTAAAATTGCAATAAACAAAGGAGAGGTGGTTAGTGTCAGACTGATCTGACAGGAGTATGATAAATGATAATACGCGACTGACTGGAAAACTGAAGCTATGAATCTTCCTGAAAAAATAAAAGTTCTTGTTATTACTCTGAGCGACAGGGCATTCAAAGGAGAATACAATGATCTGAGCGGACCCAGAATAGAGGAAATTGTTTCAGAATATTTTTCTTCCATCAGCTGGGAATGTAGTGTTAATCATACACTTATTCCTGATGATGCCGACAAGCTGAAAGGGCTGCTGAAAAGCGGGTCATCTGAATACAATATCATAATTACCACAGGAGGGACGGGTATCGGACCACGCGATATAACAATTGACACTGTTAAACTCCTTCTCGATAAAGAGATTCCCGGTATTATGGAATTCATCAGGATAAAATATGGCACCACGAATCCAAATGCCCTTTTAAGCAGGGGCGTAGCAGGAGTAATGAGAAGATCACTGGTTTACACTTTACCCGGTTCAGTGAGGGCAGTTGAAGAATACATGAGTGAAATACTAAAGACATTTAAGCATCTGATTTACATGCAATACGGGATAGATACCCATAAAAAGGATTAATTTGAGGGAGGTTTCACACTATTTGCCATACCCGTTGCAAGAAGTCTGTCGTAACGATCCTGCGGATTCCTGTAATAGACCAGTATCAGATAATCATTTTCTGTCTCATAATGGCTGCCTTCGAATAAACTTGCAGACCCATCAGCGGATCCATCCCTGAGAAACGCATATTCATAATTATACCACCCCTGTTTCAGAAGCATGGTGCATTCGTACTGTTTTTCCGAATCATTATATGTCATCAGGTTATTTCTGTTGTATGCCCAATTATTCAAAGCCCCTGATACATACATATTGCCACCTGATACTTTTTGATTTGAAGGGAGAGTGAAATAAACGCTCACATAATCTGCGTCCGTATCAGGTTTCCGGCCTTCCTGTATGGCAATATAATACTTGCCGTTAAAATCCTGATTGTAAAAATAGGGTTTAAACTCCCTGTTTGCCGAAGGGAACAGGAATACATTAAATCCGGGAGAGACAAAATCGAAACTCCTTATGTATTCACTCTGGTATCTGATGCTTCTAATGTCAAAGTACCTGAATTCATTTCCTCCTGAAAAAATATTCTTGTCTGATAATGAATTGTATTTGAGTTCATTATTGCTGTAAAACTCGGGTTTAAGGTTCTTCTTTGCATTGTCCCATCTGCCGTTCTGCAGAATAAAAGCATAAAAATTACGGTATGGATCTATAATGTTTTTTCCCAACCTGTCAATTGTAAAGTCAATCTGCTGGCTGGCATTATTGTCCTGAGTCATCATCGGCCTGTGTATGTTTGAACTTATCTTTGCAGCCTCTTCGGTTATAAAGAACCGCTGTGTCAGAACCGGTTTGTCAGGATCATCGACAGGATAGACAACAACAATGTAGTTTCCTGACAGACTTAAACTTATTCTGTCGTTTGGAAAGCTGACCTTATAATGATAATAGCCAACTGTGGTATTGAAAGAAGGTTCATACTCCTCAATGGGATTTTCTGTCTGGCCATTAATATAGTATCGCTCTGAGATGTCGCTCCTGTTCCACTCCTTGTCGCAGTGAATAAACGTGTAGTAATATGTTTCAGCATGGTCATCGAGCAGGTCAAAATGCAATACAAGTTTCTCAGGACTGTTGAGTTTCAGCAGCGGGTAGGAAAGATTCCACCCTTCCCTGTAAAGCTGGACAGTTTTAATCTTTTCATTGTAGACCTGATTTGTGCAGATGGTTTGGTCAATAAAGCCAGATTGTCCGTAAATTACAGGAAATAAAAGAGTGAGAAAAATATTCAAAACCAGCAATCTCATTGAATTTGCAATTTTTAACGAATAAAAGTATCCATTTGTAAAATAATATTCATCATGTTTTACAATATATCCTCAGATAACTTTAATTTTGCAACTTTATTGTTAATTCCTTAACAATAGTAAGGCCACAAAATAATTAAATAGATATAATTTAAGATGTCATTATCTGTAAAACTGAAGAAGGGACTTGATATAAGACTGAAGGGTCAGTCTGAAAAGATCCTGAACCCGGAAGCAGAGTCAATCCGGTACGGCGTAAAACCTGTTGATTTTCCGGGTCTTACCCCAAAGCTTAATGTCAGGGTTGGAGATAAGGTTATGGCTGGGTCACCTCTCTTCCATGATAAGCTGAAACCTGAGGTGCTTTTCGCATCACCGGTGAGCGGTAGTGTTGTTTCCATCAGCAGGGGCGATCGCCGTAAGCTGCTTGAGGTTGTTGTGGAGAAGGCCGGTGATGAATACATCGATTTCGGAAAAGCTGATCCAGCCGTAATAAGCAGGGAAGAGATTATAGAAAAGTTGCTGAAATCCGGTCTTTGGCCTGTTGTAAGGCAGAGGCCCTATCATGTGGTTGCCCGTCATACAGATACTCCCAAGGCTATTTTTGTTTCAGCTTTTGATTCAGCGCCTCTTGCTCCTGATTATAATTTTATTTTTGATAATTCTTCTGAATCTCATTTCAGGACAGGTTTGAAAGCATTGAAGAGACTCACCAGCGGCAGCCTTCATGTTGTTGTAAATGGGAAGTCGGAACCATCTGGTATTCTGAAAGATACTCCTGCAGAAATAGAAAAATTCTCTGGCCCCCATCCTTCCGGTAATGTAGGCATTCAGATTCATCATATCGATCCTGTTAACAAAGGAGAGTCAGTCTGGTATGTCAACCCGCAGGATGTTATTGCCATAGGGAGGCTTTTTGAAGAGGGAAAGTACAGGCATGACCGAATAATTGCACTTACCGGTTCGGAAGTGATTAAACCACAGTATTACAGAATAAGATCCGGTGCTTCAATTCAATCGCTGATTAAAGAAAATATCACTGCCGGTAACCTCAGGTATATAAGTGGCAATGTGCTTACCGGTTCCGGAATTACAGCCGACGGATACCTGGGCTTTTACGATTCCCAGGTAACAATTATTCCGGAGGGTGATTATTTTGAATTTTTCGGATGGATGATGCCTGGAACAGATAAATTCAGCTTTTACAAAGCATTTGCCTCTAAAATATTTCCCAGAAAGGAGTATATTCTTGACACCAATTTCCATGGTGGTGAGCGTGCATTTGTAATGACAGGTCAGTATGAAAAGGTGGTCCCGATGGATATTTATCCGATGCAGTTGCTTAAAGCAATTCTTGCTGAGGATATAGATATGATGGAGAATCTTGGCATATATGAAGTTGCTGAAGAGGACTTTGCTCTCTGTGAGTATATATGCCCGTCAAAGATTGAGATTCAGTCGATTATCAGAAAGGGCCTTGACCTTATGGCCAGGGAGATGAATTAGTAATCAGTGATAAATAATTATAATGGATTCTTTAAGGAAGAAGATAGATAAGATCAAACCCAACTTCATGGAAGGAGGAAGGTTTGCAAAATTGCGATCGGTGTTTGAGGGATTTGAGTCATTTCTTTTTGTGTCTGATAAAGTGACGTTCAGGGGGTCGCACATTCGCGACAGCATTGATCTGAAGAGGACAATGACTGTTGTGATAATTGCTCTGCTGCCTGCATTCCTTTTTGGCGCTTATAATATAGGATTGCAGCATTTCAGATCAATAGGGACAGATCCGGGACTGGTTCAGATGTTCCTTTTTGGGTTCCTTAAGATGCTGCCGCTGGTAATTGTGAGCTATGGTGTTGGTCTTGGTATTGAGTTTATTGCGGCTCAGATCCGCGGGCATGAAATAAATGAGGGATTCCTGGTTTCAGGATTGCTTATTCCTCTTGTAATGCCGGTTGATGTTCCTTTATGGATGCTTGCACTTGCAACTGCATTTGCAGTAATACTTGGCAAGGAGATATTCGGCGGGACCGGCATGAATATTTTTAATCCTGCCTTGCTGGCAAGGGCATTCCTGTTTTTCAGCTACCCTGCATGGATGAGTGGCGATAAGGTGTGGATCGAAGGTCTTGTTAAAGGTGAAAATATAATTGATGGTTTCTCAGGAGCTACGCCTCTTGCAATGCTTGCTCAGGGTGAAGCATCGGAAATGCCATCCTTTATGGATATGTTCATTGGTACTATCCCCGGGTCAATTGGTGAAACATCAACACTGGCTATTCTTATTGGTGCAGTTATCCTTATTGCAACAGGGATAGGGAGCTGGAAGATCATCATAAGTACATTTGCCGGAGGGCTTGCAATGGGACTTCTTTTAAATGTCTTTGCAGCAAATGATTTTATGGAACTGCCTGCCTATTACCATATGGTCCTTGGTGGATTTGCTTTTGGTGCAGTGTTCATGGCCACAGATCCTGTATCAGGAGCACAGACCGAAACAGGTAAATGGATCTACGGTTTTCTTATTGGTATCTTGTCCATTCTTATCAGGGTGCTGAATCCGGCCTATCCCGAGGGAGTGATGCTTGCAATACTTCTTATGAATGTATTTGCACCTCTTATTGATTATTATGTCGTCCGGTCAAGCATTAAAAGAAGACTAAAAAGGGCAGAAACCGCTTTTAAAAATCAGGTAAAATGAAAAATTTCAGTAACAGGTATATATTTATTTTCTCTGCTGTTATGGTAATTTTTGTGGCAACACTGCTTTCACTTGCTGCTACTTTGCTACAGCCACGCCAGCAGAGAAATCTGGAAACAGAGAAAAAGAAAAGCATGCTTGAGGCAGTAGGGATCATATCAACAGCTGAAACAGCTGAAAGCCTTTATGAGAAATACATCACTGAAAGTTATGTGCTTGACATAAAGGGCAATATTGTTCAGGGCGTTAATGCATTCAATGTTGTTTTGAAGGATGAGCAAAAGAAATCCCCTGAACAACAAAACCTCCCTCTGTTTGAAGCTCAGCTTGAAGATGGGAAAAAGATAGTGATCATCCCTGTGGAGGGGAAGGGATTATGGGGTCCTATTTATGGCTATGTATCGATTAAATCGGACATGAATACGATATATGGCGTAACATTCGATCATAAAGGTGAAACTCCCGGATTGGGAGCTGAAATAAATACTACCGATTTTGAAAGCATGTTTAAAGGACTGAAGCTTTTCGAGGATAATGAATTTGTTTCAATACGTGTTGTTAAAGGAGGATCTCCACCTTATGATCCTCACGGTGTTGATGCGATATCGGGAGGTACAATAACAAGTAAAGGTCTTGAGGCTATGCTGAAAGATTGCCTGGTTAAATATGAAGATTATTTTATTAATAACAGAAATTAATATATGAGCAATCAGGAAAAGGAGCCGATATTCTCGGCTAAGAATCTAAAGCTACTTACGGCACCTCTGGGAAAAGACAATCCGATAACTATGCAGGTACTGGGTATCTGTTCCGCACTGGCTGTTACTGTGAAACTCAAACCAGCCCTGATAATGGCTCTGTCAGTTATTGCTGTAATCGCAATATCAAATGTGATAATTTCAGTAATGAGAAAGTATATTCCTGACAGAATAAGAATTATTGTGCAGCTGGTGGTAATTGCCTCCTTAGTAATCCTTGTAGACCAGATTCTTAAGGCATATGCTTTTGAGGTAAGCAAACAGCTATCGGTTTTTGTCGGTCTCATTATTACAAACTGTATAATAATGGGACGGCTCGAAGCATTCGCACTTGCCAATAAGCCATGGCCATCCTTTATCGACGGTCTTGGAAACGGAGCAGGTTACGGAATTATACTGCTTTTAGTCGCATTCTTCAGGGAACTGTTAGGGTCGGGTACGGTTTACGGTTATCCGGTTATGGAAAAGCTCGGATTGTATTCCGCAGGATATGAAAATAACGGAATGATGATCCTGCCTCCGATGGCTCTTATAGTTGTCGGACTTATGATATGGTTTCAGAGAAGCAGGGATAAAAGCCTTATTGAGAAAAATTAGAGATATTTATTATGGAAAACCTGTTAAATATTTTTGTGAAGTCAATATTTGTTGACAATATGATCTTTGCCTATTTTCTGGGCATGTGTTCATACCTTGCTGTTTCCAAAACAGTAAAGACATCAATGGGACTTGGATTAGCAGTAATTTTTGTGTTGTTAATTACCGTTCCGGTAAACTTCCTTATTGAGAAATATATATTGAAAAAGGGCGCCCTTATATGGCTGGGACAGGATTTTGAAACTGTTGATCTGAGCTTTCTCACATTCATCGTATTTATTGCTGTTATTGCAGCAATCGTCCAGCTGGTTGAGATGATAATAGAAAAATTCAGCTCCTCTCTTTATAACTCACTAGGCATATTTTTACCTCTCATTGCGGTTAACTGTGCAATTCTTGGTGCATCCCTCTTTATGCAGGAGAGGGAATATGCAAATCTCGGTGAGGCAACTGTCTTCGGATTAGGATCAGGAGTAGGATGGTTACTGGCCATAGTCGGCATTGCTGCCATTAGGGAGAAATTAAAGTACAGTAATGTTCCCGATCCGTTGAAAGGCCTTGGAATCACATTCATACTCACTGGTCTGATGGCTATCGGATTTATGGGATTTATGGGTATAAACCTCTAAAAGAAATATAGGAATTATGATTTTAGCTATTTCAACCGGCGTAACGATCTTATATAGTATAGTTGTCTTTTTACTTATAATCCTGGCACTTGTTGCTGTCCTTCTGTATGCAAAAGACAAGCTTACTCCAAAAGGAGATGTAATCCTGAATATAAACGACAGGGAGTTGTCAGTTTCACCCGGTTCAAACCTGCTCAGCACTCTTTCCGGTAATGGCATATTCCTTCCTTCAGCTTGTGGTGGTGGAGGTACATGCGGAATGTGCAAATGCCAAATAACAGAAGGTGGTGGGTCAATACTGCCGACCGAAACGGGATTCTTTACAAGGAAAGAGCAGCAAAACCAATGGCGCCTGGGTTGTCAGGTTAAGATCAGGGAAAATATTACTGTTAAAGTACCTGAATCAGTCATGGGAATTAAGAAATGGGAGTGCGAGGTTGTTTCAAACAGAAACGTGGCTACTTTCATTAAAGAATTTGTTGTGAAGCTTCCTGACGGAGCTGAATTGGATTTTTTACCAGGCGGTTATATCCAGATTGATGTTCCAAAATATGAAACCAGTTTCAGGGACTTTATAATTGAAGATCAGTACAGGGAAGACTGGGATGAATACAAGATGTGGGACCTGAAGATAAAAAACAGCGAGGAGACTTACAGAGCATATTCAATGGCCAATTATCCGGCCGAAAAAGGGCTCATCAAGCTTAATATAAGAATTGCAACGCCTCCGTGGGATAATGTGAAGAAGCAATTCATGCATGTTCCGCCAGGATTATGCTCTTCTTATGTATTCTCGAGAAAAACAGGCGATAAAATGATGATTTCCGGTCCTTATGGAGAATTTTATATAAAAGATACCAATGCGGAGATGGTTTATATCGGAGGAGGAGCAGGAATGGCTCCGCTCCGTTCACATATTTTCCATCTGTTCCACACTCTTAAAACAAAACGGAAAGTGTCATACTGGTATGGAGCCCGTTCCTTAAGAGAAGTATTCTATGAGGATGAATTCAGGGCAATAGAAAAGCAGTTCCCTAATTTCACATTTAATCTTGCATTGTCGGAACCTCTTCCGGAAGATAACTGGACAGGCTGTACCGGATTCATTCACCGCGTACTTCTTGATAATTATCTTTGCGGTCATGAGGAGCCGGAAGATATCGAGTACTACTTCTGCGGACCTCCCCAGATGAATGCCGCAGTGGTTAGAACACTCGACAGCATGGGTGTGCCCAAAGAGAACATTGCTTTTGATGATTTCGGAATCTGATTAATTATGAGAACCTCTTTTCCGGTTATTGCTATTGCACTCCTTTTTTATATTTCATCATGCAAAAAGGCTGAATTCGCAAATTTCAACGGTTTTGCACAGGGAACAACCTACAGTATAGTATACGAAAGCCGGAAAAATACCAGCCCGGATTCACTTAAAAGAGAGGTTGAAAAAATACTTCGGGATTTTGATATGTCACTCTCACTCTACCAGGACTCTTCAATCCTTTCAAAAGTGAACAGAAATGAAGATGTGAAGATCGATTCGTTTTTTGAAGAGGTTTTCAGAAAATCTGCCTTGGTATCTGAAATGACAGGAGGGGCATTTGATATCACAGTAGGCCCCCTGGTACGTGCCTGGGGATTTGGCCCTGATGACAGAAAAAACTTTTCGGAACAGAAGCGCGACAGCCTGTTGCGATTAATAGGGATGGACAAAATATCCCTTTCCAACGGAAAGCTGAGCAAAACTGATCCGGCAATTAATCTTGACTTCAATGCAATTGCCCAGGGCTATTCCGTTGATGTTGTTTCGAGGTATTTCGATGGTCAGGGAATTGATAATTACCTGGTTGAAATAGGAGGAGAGGTAAGAGCCAGAGGCACAAAAAATGGTAATTTGTGGAGAATTGGTATTGATAAGCCTGAAGACAATAATATTATTCCGGGTCAGTCTTTGCAGGCAATAGTGACAATGACTGACAAATCTCTTGCTACTTCGGGAAATTATCGCAAATTCTATGTAGAAGATGGTATAAAGTATTCACATACAATTGATCCGAAAACAGGTTATCCTGCCAGAAACAGGCTTCTCAGTGCAACAATACTTGCCGGTGATTGTGCCACTGCTGATGGTATTGCAACCGCCTGCATGGTTATGGGACATGAAAAATCAATTCAGTTCATCAACAGTAATCCTCAGTTCAGCGCCTACTTCGTTATCTCCGGTGATGACGGAAATTATCAGACATGGATCTCAGAAAACCTGAAGGAGCATATATCAGAAGAGCAATAATAATTATCAGAGCCATAAAGCAGGAAGTGTCTGATTAGTCTGCAAGTCTTTTATTGGAACATGCACAGCCCGGATAACCTTCGGTAGAGTTACACCCGACATCATTTTGCTGAGCGCAGGTAATTCCTCTCTTCATCATCTCTTTATTATGACTGATATGTGTATAGAGAAACCTGCCGCCTGATCTGATAAGCATTCTGATACCTAATCCAAGAGCAGCTATTGCAATGAAAATCAGACTTAGTATTAGCAATTTCAGAAACATTTCTTTCAGTACAGGTTTATATTTATTAACTTTACATTATTGATCACCCCTGGGGTAAAATCAATCAGGTTACAAAGATAGTGATCATTTCTTTCTTTATTAGTAAACAAGAGCTGTTCATAATTGTTTATCTGTATTGAGAAGTAGTTTAATCCCGTTTACACATAATAAAATGAAGCAGTCAAACAATCCGTCAGAAATAAAAGTCAGTAAGAAAGATATCCTCGCTGATTACCGGCTTGCAAACCTGAGCAGGAACCTGAGTGTTATTGGGCGCCGTGAGGTGCTGACAGGGAAAGCCAAGTTTGGAATTTTTGGTGACGGTAAGGAGATAATCCAGATCGCTCTGGCAAAACAATTCAGGAATGGCGACTGGCGATCGGGTTATTACAGGGATCAGACCTGGATGATGGCAATGGGCCTTTATGATTCACTTCAGTTTTTTCATCAGCTTTACGGCAATACTGACAGAAAAATCAATCCCGGCAGTGCAGGCAGGGTTTTCAATAACCACTTTTCTATGCCTAATATCAATCCCGATGGTTCATGGAGGGACCTTACAAAACAAAAGAATTCTTCTTCCGATATTTCGCCTACAGCAGGTCAAATGCCAAGGTTGTTAGGACTTGCTTACGCTTCAAAGCTTTTCAGGCAGAATAAGGAACTTCATAATTACACAACTCTTTCATTGAAGGGAAATGAGGTAGCATTCGGATCAATAGGTGATGCAAGCACCTCAGAAGGTCACTTCTGGGAAACAATGAATGCAGCCGGAGTGTTACAAGTACCAATGGCCATCTCGGTCTACGATGACGGCTATGGTATATCAGTTCCAAAGAAGTATCAGACAACCAAAGGAAGCATTTCAGAGATATTGAAAGGATTTGAAAGTGAAAAAGATAAACCCGGAATTCGGATATTCAAAGGAAAGGGTTGGGACTATCCCGGCCTGCTAAAACTATATGAGGAAGGAATCGAAATATGCCGGAACCAGCACACACCTGTACTTTTTCACATTGAAGATGTCACACAGCCTCAGGGACATTCTACTTCAGGTTCACATGAGAGATACAAAAGCGAAGACCGGCTGAAATGGGAAGTGGATCTCGATCCTATTTTCAAAATGAGGCAATGGATAATTGAATCCGGGCTTGCAACAGATGAGGAGCTTGACAGGATAAAAACAGAAGCTGAAGATGAGGCAAAGGAGGCTAGGAAGAGAGCCTGGGATATGTTCCAGGATCCGATTAAGGTTGAGCGGGATGCTCTTGTTCAGATCATTAACGACCGCTCCTGCAGCTGCACAGAAGAATCAAAGGAAGTTAGTGTTGAAACATATACCGAAGATCTGAAACAGGTTATCAATCCGATAAGGAAGGATAATTTTGTAACAGCCCGCAAAATGCTCAGGAATGTCTGCGGATCATGTCAGAAAGCAGGTAACCTGAGGGAGGAACTTAACGGATGGCTTAAGCGCAATTATATGGATGCACACAGGAGCTATGATATGTTCCTTTATAATGAAACACCTACTTCGGTGTTGAATGTCAAACCCATTGCTCCGGTGTATTCAGAAAAATCACAGGAAGTGCCCGGACGACAAATACTCAGGGACAATTACGATAAACTATTTGCAAAATATCCTCTGCTGGTCACCTTTGGAGAAGATACAGGAGGGATCGGTGGTGTTAACCAGTCTCTTGAAGGTCTCCAAAAGAAATATGGCGAGATAAGAATAACCGACACAGGTATCAGGGAAGCTACAATACTGGGTCAGGGCATTGGCCTCTCCCTCAGAGGTATGAGGCCTATTGCAGAAATACAGTACCTCGATTATCTTATGTATGCTCTTCAGCTCCTGAGCGATGACCTTGCTACCACGCATTACAGGACAGCCGGACAAATGGTTGCACCGCTGATCATCAGCACACGCGGACACCGGCTTGAAGGTATATGGCATTCAGGATCTCCGATGAGCATGCTTATTAATTCAGTAAGAGGTGTTTATGTCTGTTCACCCAGGGATATGACCCGTGCTGCAGGTTTTTATAATACTCTGCTTGAGGGAAATGATCCGGCAATAGTTATCGAACCCCTCAACGGTTACCGGCTTAAGGAGATGATGCCTGATAATATCGGCGAATTCCGGCTTGAACTTGGAATACCTGAAATTATTGATCAGGGCACTGATCTTACGCTTGTTACATATGGATCAACCGTAAAGGTAGCACATGAAGCCGTTAAACAACTCGCGGCACATGATATTTCAGTGGAATTAATTGATGTTCAGACTCTTGTGCCGTTCGACATAAACAAAATGATTCTTGCCTCTGTCAGGAAAACAAACAGGATTCTTTTCCTCGATGAGGACGTGCCCGGAGGTACAACAGCTTATATGATGCAGGAAGTTGTTGAAAAGCAGGGTGCATGGCAGTTCCTCGATTCACCTCCGAAAACACTTACAGGCAAGGAACACAGGCCGGCATATACAACCGACGGCGACTATTTCTCAAAACCCAGTGCGGAAGACATCTTTGATGAGATATATGCTATGATGAAGGAGGCTATACCGGAGAAGTATTAAGTCAAGAACTCACCCCCTTTAATTCCCCCTCTCTATTTCATAAAGAGGGGGATATCTATTTAATAATTTAGTATTTAGCCCCCTCTTTGCGGAGCAGAGAGGGGGTTGGGGGTGAGTTTATGTGGTTGGATGGAGAAGGAGATTTTATTCCGTAACCCCGATTATTCTCAGTAACTCCAGCGCCGCTTCACGCGGACCGCTTGATTCATAACCCTGTATTCCAAGCCTTGTTCGCATCTGCCCTACGTAAACATTGTTCCTGAAGAATGCTTCAAAATATCTTGCAGTAATCTCTTCATGAACCTCCCTGTATTCAGGAGGTCCGAAGATATTGGCAAAATATGTATGCACCAGTCCGCTTGAAGTTGTTGTCCCTTTACTCATTACAGCTCCTTCCCTGAAAATATCAAGCGCCACCTCAGCTGACCGGAACTCTTCTATAACTGGATGATCATTGTCAATCTGCTCATAGTTATTGGCATAAAGGATATAATCTATCTTATGTCCCTGTACCACAGTTTTGAAACTAGTAACCGGAAAAACGATCCTTGCATTGGTCTGGCTTGGATTCATAATGATTGAACGGTCGAGATGGCCGAAGGCATATCCCGGCTGAAGATCATCAAGACGAAGGAATGCACCGATCTCTGTTCCGTATCCGATGGGTGCTCCGTTTTCATCAAGCTCAATCGATCCCATGTCGTCAGCAATAATTGTGAGCTCCCTGATATGTTTTTCCCCCAATACCCTGAAAGCTTCAAGTGTTTCTGATTTTCCGGCTCCGGTGTCACCCATCATCAGTATGGTTGCCTCCTTGTTACCCTGAAGCAGTATCTTTACCATTGCTCCATGAAATGGCATATTCCCATTTTTCATGATTATTGAATTGTGCAGGGTCAGTACCATCTTCTTCAGGTAACCGAAATATCCGAATTCAGGCCTGTTTGGTACGGCTCCTACAAAGATCCCATGTTCATTATCCTCGAAAAAAACGGTGGGAGAACTTGCAAGTCCGTCGAGGACATTACCCTGGGCACCATAAATGAAAAGCGCATCGGGTTTTCTTCTGATATCTTCATCATCAGCCAGCTCGAAGAGGTTACACTGTGAAAAGCCAAGTTCAAAGAAGTTGATATGGAAATAGACCATTATCAGAAGCTTACCGATCTTTGCCGGATAACACAACCATTCTGTCGGATCCAGTTCAACAAGATCGAGAGGATTCTTTTCTATCTTTTTAAAATGCCCCGTGCGCTTATTCATCGGTTGCTGAATAACAAGCGGTGGATAGATAAGCATCTGCCGGATTAACGGAACACTGTTAAGTCTCCTGTATTTATCACCTGTGTATGCAATCTTCTTTGGCAGGGAGATCACTGACATCTCTGCGCCGGCCGGAATCTGCCTGTAAACATTCGGGTGGCTGCCTGTTATATTCTCCTGTATCTGCCTGTAAACTGTCCTGATAAGATGAGTGAGCTGCTCAATGGTCTCATTGAATGTGCGGTAGGGTCTTTTATCAAGCCTGTCGCCTTCTGAATCATTTATTATAAAACGGTCAAAGCTTCTCCAGTAATCATACATGTACTCCACCAGACTGGCCATCCTGTCGAGATCTCTGAGATAAACTGCTGATTTCTCATAGATGTGAGGAACCAGTTTGTTCTCATATTTAACAAGATATGTCAGCGTTTTTATAAGATCGGTAACAGAATCTTTATCAGCTTTACGATTCTCAAAAACTTCAAGAAGCGGAGAATTTTTCGACTGCAGGTTTTCTATACAATGATCAAGTACCTGGCGGAATTTTTCACTGCCCAGCATTTCCTCCGCTGTCTCGCACATCCTTTCGCGGATGTTCAGGACAACTTTATTCCCGATAATACGTAATGTACTTTTTTGCATATGATTATTTAACAATTGGCGCAAAAATATGATAATAATTAATTGAAAATAAGGTTTTACTTAATTATTTTTGTATTATCTTTTTTCAAGATTAATTATTATGCAACCGGAACTTGATTTATTTGCCATACTGCCGGAAGATAAGATCCCCGATAAGGGAAAGATACTTATATCGGAACCTTTCCTTCCCGATACATTCTTCAACCGGAGCATAGTTTACCTGACTGATCATACCGACAAGGGATCGGTAGGTTTTATCCTTAACAAGAAACTTGACCTTAGGATATGCGATGCCATCGAAGGTTTTGAAGGATGGGAAGAAACACTTAATATGGGTGGACCTGTTGCTCCCGATACTCTTCATTACCTTCACAATCTGGGAAAAATTGTACCTAAAAGCGTCCAGGTAGATAAAAATATCTTCTGGGGAGGTGAAATTGATGTGATCAGGGAACTTATTAAGATGGGGAAAATAAAAAAATCACAGATAAGGTTCTTTCTTGGTTATTCCGGATGGTCGGCAGGGCAGCTTGAACGGGAACTAAAAGAGAATTCATGGGTAATCGCTTCCGTAAAATCTGATATTATAATGGATAACAGAGGAGATGATACGTGGAAGAGAATACTCAGGAGTCTGAAGAATAAATACCGGGTATGGGCCGATTTTCCGGATTCACCGGAGATGAATTAATACTGGGGGTCAATTCCATCGAGGGTTGTTATTTGTGTTTAAGTGCAACAACGGTTAAACCTGCTGACACAAGTAGCGATCCGGCCATAAAAATATAGGATGCCCCGAAACCGCCAGTGACTCCATTCAGATAACCGACTATATATGCACCCACAAATGATCCCAGGGCACCCAGACTGTTTATTAATGCCATAGCTCCTCCTGCAACGTTTTTGGGTAAAATTTCAGGTATTATGGCAAAGAAAGGTCCATAAGGCGCATACATGGCTGCTCCTGCAATTACAAGCAATACAAATGACAGCCAGAAGTTACTTGTACCCAATAAATATGATCCATAAAAAGCAATGGCGCCGATTATAAGAAATGGCCATACGAATGCTTTTCTGTTTAATGATTTATCAGAGAAATATGATGCACATAACATCCCGATTATTGCAAAAACATAAGGAACCGATGCCAGCCATCCGGTTTTTACCATGCTTCCGTCAGGGGCAGTATTAATTATCGAGGGAAGCCAGATCACAAAACCATATACCCCTATACACCAGAAAGCATATTGCAGGCATAATAACACTACCACCCTTGATCTGAACGCTTCAGCATAATTTCTGACCGGTTTTATGTTTTGTTGCTCTTTTTCAAGCTCTTCTTCCAGATCATCCTTTTCCGGGTCCGTGAGCCATTTTGCATTCCTTGGCCTGTCTACAACCAGGTACCACCAGAAGAATGCCCAGACTATGGCCGGCAGTCCTTCCAGTATAAACATCCACCTCCATCCAAAAGAATCAACCAGGTAGCCCGATAAGATTGACATCCAGAGTATTGTGGTGGGGTTTCCAAGGATCAGAAAAGTATTTGCCCGTGAACGTTCAGCTCTTGTGAACCACCTGCTTAGAAAGATCAGCATTGCCGGCATTACGGCACTCTCAACCACACCCAGCATAAACCGGATTACAATAAGCAATTTTACATCGCTGACCAACCCGGTTGCCGTTGCCAGTGCCCCCCATAGAATCAGCGACCAGAATATCAGTTTTTTAGCGCCTTTGTTAGCAGCATATATTGCTCCGGGGATCTGGAAGAAGAAATATCCGAGGAAGAACAGCGATCCTAACAGTGAAGATATTGCTGCAGTAATATTCAGATCTTCAGCCATTCCCCCTGCGGCTGCGAATCCGAAATTTGCACGATCAAGATAAGCCAGACTATAAGTAATAAAAACAATCGGTATCAGTCGATACCAGCGTTTTTTTGACAACAATTTTTCCATGAAAAGTTCTTATAACTAAATCAGCTTTGGTACTTAAGGATCTATATGTGCAGTATTCTGAAAACCAGCTCCTTCATCAGATCACCAGGTTCCGTTCCCTGATCATTATACCCTTTTGAACGCATGTCGTATGTTCTGAGCAGACTGACAATCTCAACAGTTTTCTTTGCATTATATCTTACAGCGGCACTCTCATAATCCTTTACAAAAAAGGGATGTACCTTAAGAGCCGCAGCAACATTGTTCTTCGATTTATCAGGGAGGTAATGGTATGTCAGCAGTTTGCTGAATAGGCTGAAGAGCGATGCGATAGTGAGTGTAATGGGATTATCTTTTGGATTATCGGCAAAATAGCGTATTATCATGTTGGATTTCAGTATATTTCTTTCCCCAATCGCCTTCTGGAGTTCAAAATTATTGTAATCCTTGCTTATGCCAATGTTTTTTTCAATCAGTGCATTTGTTATCATGGGCTTGCTTGCAGGAAGGGTAATTATAAGTTTATCGAGCTCATTGGCAATCTTATGCAGATCAGTTCCGAGGTACTCTGTTAGCAGTGCACTGGCACTTGGTTCGCTCTTAATTCCCTTTGTCATCAGGTAACGCTCTATCCATGCCGGTATCTGGTAATCGCGAAACCTGGGTGATTCAAAATATATCGCATTTGAATCAAGTATTTTGAAGAGCCTGGTTCTTTTATCAATGGATTTGTACTTGTAACAAAAAACAAGAATTGTTGAAAGAAGAGGTTTCTCGAGGTAGACAACAATATCCTCAATTTTCTTAACTGATTGCGCCTCCTTAACTATCACGACCTGGTGACTCGACATCATCGGAAATCTGCGGGCAGTATCAATAATTGCTGAAATGTTTGTATCGTCACCGTAGACAATGATCTGGTTAAAGGCTTTATCTGCATCAGAAAGTACCTTATCTTCAATATAGTCTGAAATGAGGTCAATAAAATACGGTTCTTCTCCTGCGAGAAAGTATACAGGTTTGAATATCCGTTTCTTGAGGTCAGAAATGATCTCTTCGTAAGTAGCTGCCATTGTCAGAATCTGAGGTGTTTCACCGATAAACCATTCTTTTTGATCTCCTTCAATGCGGCGATGCCAATCTTCAGATGCATCTCAACAAAGTTCTTTGTGACCTTATTATCACTTGCCTGTGTCTTGATCCCGGTTGAGATCATTGGTTGATCCGATACGAGGAGAAGGGCGCCGGTAGGAATTTCATTTGCAAAACCCACAGTAAAAATTGTTGCGGTTTCCATGTCAATCGCCATTGCCCGGGTTTTTACAAGATATTTCTTAAACCGCTCATCATATTCCCAAACCCGTCGGTTTGTAGTATAAACTGTACCTGTCCAGTATTCCTTTTTATATTTATTAATTGTGGCTGAGATAGCGCTCTGAAGCATGAATGCAGGAAGAGCAGGAACTTCATTTGGCAGATAGTCGTTCGATGTTCCGTCACTTCTTATCGCAGCAATGGGCAATATAAGATCCCCAAGCTTATTCTTTTTTTTCAGGCCTCCGCACTTTCCAAGGAATAATACTGCCTCCGGATTGACCGCGCTAATAAGATCCATTATTGTTGCTGCATTCGGACTCCCCATTCCAAAGTTAATGATTGTTATACCATCATAAGTTGCACTGGGCATATTCCTGTCCTTGCCTTCAATCGTAACATTATGCCACTTTGCGAAAAGCTCAACATAATATGTGTAGTTGGTAAGCAGGAAATACTTGCCGAAGGTTTCGATCGGTCTGCCTGTATATCTTGGAAGCCAGTTATAAACAATTTCTTCTTTGGTCTTCATAAAAAAAGTACTTAAAGTGAACTAAAGTTTGAAGTGCCTAAAGTTATAAAATCTTTAAGTACTCCAGGCACTTTAGGCACTCCAAACTATAGGCACTTTTAACTTAAGTAGATATATTTGTGACCATAACTATATTAAATTTAACACTCAAAAAATCTGAACATAGATTGAAAGAGTTAAATCTGCCGCAATATTCATTCAAAATAGCAGGGAAGGAGGGGAATGAAATGATCCTCGATCCTGTAAGGAGAAAATTTGTGAAGCTTACACCTGAAGAGTGGGTAAGGCAGAATTTTATACAATATCTTGTAAATGAAGGCAAGTACCCAATCGGGTTAATGGGAGTAGAGGTTATGTTCAGCCTGAACAAACTTAAAAGAAGGACAGATATTCTGATCCACAACAGAAGAGGAGAACCGGTTATGATCATTGAATGCAAGGAACCGGATGTTAAGATCGATGATAAGGTCTTTGAACAGATTGTAAACTATAACATTGGACTGAAGGTCCCTTATATTGTTGTTACAAACGGAATTGACCACTATGCCTGCAGGATTGACCATGCGAACAATAAGTGGGAGTTTTTGCTGGTATTGCCGTTGTATGAGGATTTAAACCAGTCTATTCCATGATCAACGTTACATGTGCAATAATCCGGAATGAAGATGATGAAGTCCTGGTAGTTCAGAGAGGAGAGGCTACCGATCACCCATTTAAATGGGAATTCCCGGGGGGGAAGGTTGGAAATGGAGAGACAGAAGAGGAGTGCATTATCCGTGAAGTAAGGGAAGAGCTATCGATGGAAATTGTAATCTGCGGCAGGCTTCCGGAAGTTGAGCATGACTATGGACACAAGAAAATAAAACTTATTCCATTCATTTGTGATACGCTTGATGAATTGCCTTTTCTTTCGGAACATCATGATTTTAAGTGGATCGCTTCCCCTGACCTCCTGAAAGTTGATTTTTCTGAAGCCGATATCCCGGTTGCCAGGAGTTACCTGAAATCTCAGGATGTACCGGCCGGCATTGAGAAAATCACCAAAAGTGAATCCGGTAAAGGAATTGATGATGATAAGGAGCTTCAGGCTATGATCAACAGGATGATGAGTATGAAAGAAGCAGACTGGATAGCAACATCGGCAATTGATAACCCGGAGATATTTAAAAAGCTTCTTGACTATTCATTTTCTGATGATAAAAAACTTGCCTTCCATGCCTCCTGGACCCTTACCAAGGTGTGTGATAAATATCCTGAAATAATTCTTCCTCATCTTGCTCAAATAATAGAGTCTCTCGATAAAATTGACAATGAGAGCGCCCAGAGGTCATTTCTGAGGATCATCTCACTGACTAACATGAGCAGGATCGGAACAAAGCATCACGGGATACTTGCCGAACATTGCTTCAATTCATTAAGATCGGGCTTTTCGGCAATTGCCATAAAGGCGTACTCGATGGAGACCTTGTATAAGCTGGCCCTTATTTACCCGGAACTGGCAAATGAACTTGCTGCAATTATCAACATGCTACAGAGAGAAGGTTCCGCAGGAATTGTGGCCCGTGGTCACATGATACTTAAAAAACTTTCTGGAATGTCAGGTAAATAGATCATACAACTGCACAGAACTCCTGAAATCCATTAACCGCAGAGATCGCAAAGACATTATGCAGAGTTCGCAAAGTCTTGATTTGTAATATTTTACTCTGCGTTCTTTGCGAAAACTTAGCGCCCTTTGCGGTTAAATCAATCCTTTAAATAATGCACCTAACGCGAATTGAAATCCGTGCTTAATTAATTACAGAGGGCAAAATTATTTTGGCCCCGATTACAAATCGGCGTCAGCGGAGACGTTCTACCTTTTCAAATTTTCAAATTTTCAAATTTTTCTTTAGTATTTTTGCAGTTCAAATTTTTTGTTATGAGAATCGTTGATACAAAAGGCCAACTATGTCCTGCGCCGTTGATCGCAACAAAAAGGGCTCTGAAAGAGACTCCTTCAGGGGAATCATTTATAGTCCTTATTGATAACCAGACCTCCTTCAGTAATGTAAGTCGTTTTTTAAGTGACAATAATACACCATGCACAGTAAGTGAGAAGGAAGGTATATGGTCACTTACAGTAACCAGAACATCCGGCGAGCTTGCAAAGCCAAATGCAGAAGAGTATTGCACAATTGATGTTCCTCATTTCCGGAAAGGTGATTTTGTTGTAGCAATCTCCTCAGATAAAATGGGAGAAGGTGACCCGGATCTGGGCACTTTACTTATGACAAATTTTATTAAGGCAATACATGACCTTGATATTCTGCCTTCAAAAATGGTTTTCTATAACAGGGGAGTATTCCTTGGCAGAAAAGATTCTGCATTGATTGAGCTTCTGAAGGATATCGAAAGGATGGGAGTGGCTCTTTTCCTGTGCGGTACATGTATCAACCACTATTCCCTTAAGGATGAGATTCAGATCGGGGCTGTCAGCAATATGTTCGAGATTGCTCAGATAATGTCGTCGGCGGCTAAAGTGATAAAGCCATGACCAACCCCCCAACCCCCCGAATCGGGGGGCTTCTCTCCTGAGATGGATTTTTAAGTCCCCCATTTGGGGGATTTAGGGGGTTGATATACCGGAGGGTTTAGGGGGTTGATTTAGGGGGGAGTTTAGAGGTTAAGAAGATTTATGTAAAGCGGTTTAGTCAATAATAATTGTATATGAGTGTAGACCTTCTTAAACTTGTTGAATATGGTGGTTGTTCTGCAAAGATCCCTGCAAAACAGCTTGAGGAGATATTGAAATTCCTTCCACTGCCTTTCGATCCGGATATCCTTGTAGATATTGATACTCACGATGATGCAGGTGTCTACCGGATTAATGATGAGCTTGCTCTTGTTCTTACAACCGACTTTTTCCCACCGGTATGCGGCGACCCTTATGAATTCGGACAGATCGCAGCTGCAAATTCAATAAGTGATGTCTATGCCATGGGAGGAGACCCTGTTCTTGCCCTGAATATTATGATGTTCCCGGCTAAGGATCTGCCCATGGAGGCTTATGCTGAGATTCTTAAAGGAGGATTTGACAAAGCTGCAGAAGCAGGAGTGAGGATCATTGGCGGGCATACAATTGATGATTCACCTCCCAAATACGGACTGGCTGTCGTGGGGTTCATACATCCTTATAAGATCATAACAAACGCCGGGGCAAAGCCGGGTGATAAACTTATACTCACCAAACCTGTGGGAACGGGAGTGATCATGACTGCACAGAGGATGGGTATTGCAGATCAGGCAGATATTGAGGAGGCAAAGAGACAGATGAAGCTGTTAAACAGGACAGGCGCGGAAGTCATGAAGAAACATGGAATCAGGGGCGCCACTGATATTACAGGATTTGGTCTTGCCGGTCATGCGCTTAAAATGGCCAGGGCCAGCAAGGTTTCAATGAATATCAATATGAAGAATGTTCCCCTGATCGGGAAAGCATACAATCTGGTTGATGATGGATGTATTCCGGGAGCATCATTCCGCAACATGGAGTATGCGGAGAATGACACATCATTTGCTGCCGAACTCGATTATAATCTTAAAATGATAGCATTTGATGCCCAGACATCAGGCGGATTGCTGATGAGTGTTCCACCTGAAAAAGCAAATTCAGTAATTGTTGATCTTCATTTGGCTGGATTAACTTCTTCAGCAATAATCGGCAAAGTATCCGGAAAGCAGGACAAATACATTCATTTGTGATACTTGCAATATTGAGGCTCGGCGAAGTCTGTGACTTCGCCGCCATAGATTGTAGTCTGAGACTACATTAAACAAAAAGCGAAGTTACAAACTTCGCTTAGCTTTGAATACTATTTCCTGCAGACCACGCTGATTAAAGCCTGTTGCCTGGCGCCTGTTTATTTCGGTAATGTAAACAGGAACTCTATCCCTCCCCCGGTCTTATTCCTTACAGTTATATCCCCTTTGTGGAGGAGAATGGCATTCTTCACAATTGCAAGTCCCAGACCGGTACCACCGCTTTTACGCGATCTGCCGGAATCAATCCTGTAAAACCGCTCAAAAACCCTGCTCATATGTTCTTCAGGAATGCCAACCCCGTTATCGGAAAGTGAAAAATGGTAGAATTTTTTATCCTCATTATATATTATTACCCTGATTATGGTATTATCACCGGCATAATTGATGGCATTTTCAATAAGGTTCTGAAATATTGATAAGACAAGCGATTTGTTGCCCATTACAACCACATTACCCTCGATTTCAATTTCAACTTTAATGTTTTTTGCTTCAATGGCGGATTTGAAATTATCAGCCACTTCCCTGATTATCCTTTTAATCTTGATCTTCTCAACCCGGAAGGAGGTGCCAGCTTCTTCGATCTTATTCAGAACAACAATATCATTGATAAGCTCAGTGAGCCTGTCTGTCTGGGCAACGGCCTTTTCGAGGAAATATTTTTGCTTTTTTACCTCAATGCCCGGATCATTCAGTAGTGTCTCTAAGTATCCTTTAACTGATGAGACCGGAGTTTTTAGTTCATGAGCGATATTTGATGTCATCTGCTGCTTTATCAGCTTGCTTTTTCCAAGTTTTGTAACATCACTTAGAATTACTTCAAAAGTTTTATCGTTGAAGATGACACATTGTATACGGAAAAATCTTCCATCTTTGGCAACCTGGTATTCGGTTTTTGGAAGATCAGGACTTGAGATATCGGTATTGGAGTATTTATCGATGAACTCAATTATCTCGCTGAATTCGGGGATCTCAGAGAAGTTATATGTGAATATTTTGAGATCACCAGATATCATGTTCATCAGTTGGATAAAGTGGTCATTGTTGAGAATTATCGACCTGTCTTTTGAGAAAAATGCGACACCTTCATTCAATGCATCCAGATGGCTGAAGAGCTTCTCTTTCTCAGTAGCAAGATCGTTCTTGGTCTGAAGAAGATTATTATAAATTGTCAGGATCTCTTCTCCGATAAATCCTATTTCGTTCTTGGGGAATCTTGATTCGAAATCGAAAGGTTCATTCTTGCCGACATGCTGGGCAAAATCCCGGAGTTTTGTTATTGAAACGCTGAATTTGTTTGTTATAACAAGCATTGCAAGCCAGATAACAATAAAGGCAGCAAAGATTATCAGGAGGAAGTTCTTCCTTGCTGCCAGAAAATTTTCAACATTGACATCGTAAATTACAGCAGCTCTTATATAGTAACTCTCAAGATCCTCGGCATAATAATAGTATGGTTGACCTGTAGATTCTGATTTTCTTATTGATGTTCCGAATTTCTTCTCAGATGCCTGTACAATCTCGGGTCTCCCTATATGGTTTTCCATTGATGACCAGTTCGGGACTGAGCTGTCATAAAGAACAATGCCATACGGATCAACGATTGTTACCCTTAGGTTTTTCTGCGGAAGAAGCTCTACTATGGAATCAAGCAACAGGTAATTGCCGTTATCGGGGATTGAATTTGAAATGATATAGTTGTCCGTGATCCTGACTACAATATGAAGTTCATCATTTAGGGCACCAGTCCTGTAGTCCTTCTCCCTCTTGAATAGATAAGCAAGCATAAGGAAGATAAATACCAGGAAAACAACCGAGTAGAATAGTACAAGATTATTTCTGAAGGATCCGCGAAACAGCATTTTTCAGATTTTAGAGTTCAAAGAAATAACCATAACCGGTTTTATTCTTAAGATTAGAACCGAACTTACCAAGTTTGGTTCTCAGACGGGTAATATTTACATCCACGGTTCTGTCTGTAACAATTACATCTCCACCCCATACTCTCTTCAGTATATCCTCTCTTGAGAAAACCTTGACCGGATTCTCGAGAAGAAGTTTGAGTATCTCATACTCCTTCTTTGTCAGTTCAATCTTTTCATCATTGATTATCAGCCTTTTTCTGGCAGTATCAACCTCAATGTCACCATACTTTGTAACAGTCGGGTTTTTGGATCGGGATGAGTTAGTACGTTTAAGCACTGCTTTTACCCGTGCTGTTAGTTCATTAACGGAGAATGGTTTGGTTATGTAATCATCGGCTCCTATGCTGAAGCCTGTGAGTATGTCGTTCTCTGAATCCTTTGCTGTAAGAAAAATGACCGGAACATTATTTCCCAGCTCCTTTCTTATCTTATCTGCAAATTTAAGCCCTGACATCTGACCCATCATAACATCAAGCATAAGCAGGTCATATTCATCGAGAGGTCTTTTAAGTGCCTCTTCAGCAGAATGGGCGATGTCAGTTTTATATCCTTCGTTGCTGAGGTTGTACTGAAGGATCTCACAAAGATCCTCTTCGTCGTCAACAATCAGAATGCGTTTTCCCCGGAGGTCCATAATCAATTAATTATTAGTAAAGTTACAAATATGACTTTAAACCTGATGCAAATGTAAAAAAATGCCCGGAGAAACGGAGTTTTGTTCCAACGGGCATCGCGTCCATGCTAATGAAATTTTATAACAGGTTATCAGAATAATGAATAACTGAGTTTGAATTGAAAAGTAATACCCGGTTCAAGTTTTGTAAAGAACTGGTCAGTGGGGCTAAATGATTTGAACACAGATTCTTTCTTATCATCTAGCAGGTTATCGATCTTGAATCCTATTTGCGTGCGATTATTTTTACCTACGAACTTGCTTGCATTAAAGTTAAGGCTGTGAAAGGGAAGCATGTAAATATCAGGTCTGTCGGCTATACCCACATATTGCAGAGTTGATCCCTGCACATTATAATACAAACCGGCTTCAAGTCCTTTCCAGAAACCATTTGTGCCACCATTATACGCTAATCCTCCGTTTATGAGAGAAGGAGCCTGCCCGGCCATAACACGATATTTGTCAATGGTTTCACCTGTCCTGGCATTTTCAACTTTTGAGACATATTCAGTTGCGCTTAATTCAATTGTTGAATTTGTAAATGACATGTTTGCTATCAGGCTAAAGTTGCTGAGAGACTGATTTATAATGTCAAGACCCTGGCGTAATTCAACTTCCACCCCCAATACTTTTCCGTCACCCACATTACGGGGCTGGAAAGAACCTGTCTGAGTTGCATACTGTACAATCTCAATCGGATTTATAAAAGACTTGTAAAAGCCGCTTAGTGATACCATCTGTCCGTTACCATGAAACATTTCCCATCGAAGATCAAAGTTGTTAATATCAGAACTTACGAGGTTTCCATCCCAGTACTCGATCCCTGCTCCGTCATCTGCATCCCTGAACATACCACCTATAAACGTTCTGCCACTTATGGGGTCAGAAATCTCGGCATATGACATTTCTTTAAATGAAGGTCTTGCTGTTGTTTTTGCGTATGACACGCGTATATTTTGTTTCTCTGACAGACTGTAAATAAGGTTCAGAGTGGGAAAGAAATCAAGGTTATCTATTACTTTATCATTATTAAGGACATTTATGCCCAGCTGGTCCTGTCCGGTGTATCTCTGTATATAGTTCTCGATACGAATACCCGCCACTGCCTTCAGATTATTTATTACACGGAACTCTGTGGATAAATACCCTGCCGTGTTGGAAGATGAGGCATGAAACTGGTTTGGATTCACCGGGATGAAGTTTGCTTCATATGTTGTTCCTCTTGAAGTGGAAACACCCATATAGGGCCATAGGTTCTGAGACAGGAACAATTCATCCGGATTGCCTGTAAGAGGTATGTTTCTGATATTAAGCGCGTACTTATTGATAATGAAATCACGTTCCTTATAAGTATATGCCCCGCCGAAGTTAAGTTTTGCCTTTGCACCATTGAAGTTAAAACCTTTGCTGGCATGGACAAGGCCCACCATGTTAGTTTCTGAAAGATCTCTCCATATCCTTTCAGGGAAACCCGATTCGGTATTGATCAGAAATACTTCATTTTCATCAATATATCTGACAAACCTTGCATCAGGGTCTTCTATTTTGGATACAGTGGGAGATAGTTTCCATATAATATCCCAGTCTGACCCTTTGAATGAGTGTTTACCGTCAATCAGCAGGTTTGTTAATCCTCGTTCACTGTATTCAAGGTTATGCTGGAAACCCTCGAAGTTACTTCCCTGGTCAGAGCCGATATAATCAAAAATACCAGCCTTGGACTCACCATTTTGCAGGTGCATAAGATTAATACGGTATTTTGCATTGAGTGTTTTCACAGCAAAGCCTGCAAGTCCGCTCAGCAATACACTGCTTACACCAAAGTTACCTTTCTGGAACTCCCTTACCTCCATCTCCGTGACATCAGGATCCCCTGCCAACCCATACCTGCCATACTCGGCATCTTCGTAAAACTCAGTATTGCTTTTATAGGAAAATCCAAAGTTATATCCGAGGGTCGCTTTTTTGTAAGGTACCTGGTTACCGAATGAAGCGCCAAAGCCGTAATCAGCTAAACTCATCTGTTTCATGGCCGCCATGTTGGGATTGAAGCCTTCAAGTATTTCTCTGAAGCGAAGACTTGCGTCACTGTTAACAGGTTTTCCGACAACATCTGTAAAGAATGGGATATCGGAGATAGCAGGAATGCTTCTTGTGCCGTCATCAAATCCCAGAAAATCAGTTTTTCCTCCTTTATAAGAGAGATAATCACGCTGGAAATGAAAATCAGGATTGTATGCAGTATTGATAAAGATGACTCCTTTTTTCTGGTCAGGGAAGTCTTTCAACCCGATATCTACTACACCGCCTGTGAAATCAGCGGGTAATTCAGCGCTGAATGACTTGTAAACCATAATATTATCAATGATATTGGTGGGGAATATATCCATCTGCATCGTATTTCTGTCAGGATCAAGTCCAGGCAGGTCAACACCGTTTAGAATGGTTTTTGTATATCTGTCACCCAAACCTCGTACATATACATACTTACCACCTTCAACAGAAACGCCTGTCACCCTTTTCATCGAAGATGCAGCATCGGAATCACCAATCTTGCGAAAGCCGGCAGATGAAATTCCATCCATAACGGTAGGAGAATTCATCTTAATTGACATAATAGCATTTTCAGTGTTCCTTACCATGCTGGCCGTTACGGTAACTTCTGATAGTCCGATAGTAGAAGACTTCATACTAAGATTTTCAAGCAGGGTGACTCCTCCTGCTTTAACTGTTACACCGCTTACAACCAGCGATTCATATGAGATAAATGAAAGCTTAAGGTTATAAGTACCTGGTGCAATAGTCAGGTTGAACTTCCCATCGAGGTCAGAAACGGTACCTGTGGTTGTCCCTTCAGCCATAACTGTGACACTTATCATGGGTTCTCCCAGTGTTTCATCGAATATAGTACCCCGTATTATACCATTTTGTGCATTCAGATGAAGAGCAGACACTAAAAGAAAAACTGTAACAAAGAACTTTAATGGACGCATAATTTTTTGGACGCTTAAAAGAATTAATAGAGTTTGTTTAATATAAAAAACCGCAGGTGTTTAAACCTGCGAGGTTTTTAAGATTGTATTATAATTTTCATATATTAAAAATCACCAAGTTGATTATCGATAGAAGCCCAGCTCCAGTCGGCAAATTTTGATTTGTCAGCTCCAATTGTCTTCGTTGTTACAGCTGTTGCATGAACATCAGTGCCATTCTTAAATATGGAGGTTAATGCTACACCTGTTGCAGGAGTTATTTCTAAATTGCTGAAGATTAAGTGACCGGCTGCAAAATTGTCAGTTGTTGCGGTTCCGCTCAGAGAAAAATCACCTCTACCTGAACTTAAGGCAGGATCTCCAAATCCGAAGAAATAAATCTTTTCAAATGTTCCTCTGGCGCCAGCTCTGAAATCTGCAAGTTCTGATGCAGTAGCGTTACCTTTAACTGAACCGTTTTTTACGGTATGACCTGCCAGGTATGATCCCTCAGGTCCATCTATTTCCAGTGCATGATCAGTATCGCTGCCACAAATAACTATGAAATTGTCAAGGGTACCTGCCCAGGACTGATCAGTATCGACGCCATCATCTCCGGCATTCCAGATAATTGCATTTTTTACATTGACTGTGCCTCCGAACCATTCGATACCATCATCCTGGTTGGCAATAACTTCAATGTTTTCAATAATAGTACCCGAACCAACACCACCAAGAGTCAATCCGTTGATTTCGTTTCCTTCGCCAATGTTGGCGCCACCATGACGAATTGATATATACTTTATAGTACCGGAATTATCTGAAGGATCAGTACCTCCATACAAACCATTCTGATCAGAGGCAGGAATACCTTCAATCTGAACAGCACTTGCATCAGCTGATATGGGGGCATTGCCAAGTATCAATAAACCTCCCCAAAGGCCGTTTAATGACGGTTCAAGGTTAGGACTTGCAATTTCACCGGGAAGAATCTGATCGGCAACAGATGTAAAGATAATCGGAGCTTCAGCTGTACCTTCTGCCATAAGTTTTCCACCGCGTGCGATAAGCAGAGCTGTGGCATTTGAACCTGAACCTTCTCTTCCTTTAACAATAACTCCGGGCTGTATTGTGAGGGTTATTCCGGATACAACTGTAATACGGCCTTCAAGTACATATATCTTACCTGTTTCCCAGGTGGTATTTGCTCCAATATTGCTTGCCACAGAAACTGTTGGTACAGGTATCACATCAAGTACCGCTGTTGCCATACCTGTTTTATTGTTGTCATCATTCATGGTAATAACAACTGAACCGGCTCCGGTTTGTCTGAGGGCGGTGAATGTTATCACGATGCTTCCTGAAGTTGAACCAGCAGCAGGAGCGGTTTTAACTACTGCTTCACCATTTGTGGCAACGAGAGCTGCTGACTTATATCCTCCTTCAGCATTAAATGTAAAGGTTACATCTGCTGCTTCCATCTGTGTTACTGAAGTACTTGCAGGTGCGGTTACTGACGGGGCTCCTTCTTCAAAAATTGTCAGAACCGCAGTTGCAGTTGCTAACTGTGATTTTTCATCTGTTACAGTAAGATTTACGGTACCTGCTCCTGCTGAAGTACCTGCTGTGTATGTAACGACTACTGAACCGGAGGTGGCACCTGCTGTGCCATTGGTTTTTACAGCCACCGTGCCGTTTGTGGCATTTAATGTGGATGAACTGAACCCGGCTTCAGCAGAGAAACTGAAAGTCAGTTCAACTGATTTGCCCACTTCTACAGTTTGGGTAGCAGGAGCTGTTAAAGAAGGAATGGCATAATCCTCCTCGCATCCCGCGAAAATTGCCATTGATATAACCAGGGCAATAAAAAATAGTCTCTTCATTTTTTTCATAAATTGTTTTTGTTTATAATTATTATTTAAATTCATTATCATCCTGTATAAAAATCATGTGACAAAGTTAGATCAACAGTATCCTTAAACCGGTTAAGGAAACATTAAGCTTTCTTTACAATGCGGTTACTAAAATGTTACAAGGCAGAGATATATCAAGCGATTTCCATCGATCTGCTTGTATCTTGCTTAATTGCACTGTCATTCTGAGCGCAGCGAAGAATCTTTAACTTTTTTCAGGATTCCTCTTAATTGCACCGTTGGGTTAATTATTATTATCTTGCCATGAAAATTCTGATGGCATGAAGAGGAAAAGATATCTGGTTTCGGTCTTGATACTTACTTTAGCAATTCTGGCTCATTCACAGTCTGTCCTTAAACCCAATTATGGTCTCAAGAGTCATGAGACACTTGAGATATTAAAGATTGAGACCACAGCAGGAACCACTGTAGTATACCTTACTGTTGAGAACAGGATTGAGAAAGGTAGTTTCTGTGCTGATAAGAATATTTATATTGTTGATCAGACCGGAGTAAAATTGAAGCTGTTAAAGGCTTCAGCCATTCCGGTCTGTCCTGAAAGTTACAGGTTTAAATCAATAGGGGAGAAGCTGGATTTCAGGCTTACCTTTCCTGTGTTGAAGTCTGGTAATGAATGTGTTGATCTGATTGAGGAATGCTCTGATAACTGTTTTTCATTCTATGGGATTGTTCTTGACAAGAATCTTAATAGAGAGCTTGATGAAGCTTTCAGCCTGGCTGAAGGCGGACAATCACTTCAAGCACTCGAAAAGTTCATCAGTTTAGCGGAGGATAATCAGAACAGAAACGGAATCACGGCTCTTTTGTACTTCAATATTGTAAAACTTGCTTATGAAACAGGGAATAAAGTAAAAGCAGGTGAATGGTATAGAAAGCTCAATTCTCCGGGAGTGCCTGGTGGCAGGATTTATATTGAACAACTTAATTTACTGGGAATAAGGTATTAAAAAAGGGGCCGTTATTACAACCCCTTTATCTTATCCGGATAGTTATATTCTTACTTACCGAAGTAGAAATCGAGTCCTACTGCCACAACCCATGTCTCCTTATTATATGTATCCATTACAGGAACAGGAATAGTTCCAAGCATGTGGTTATAACCTTTAGAACCTTCCTGGTAAAAGGTATAGGCGCCTCCGAGGTTAAGATCAATCATGGGTGAAATGCGGAAACCAAAGCCTGCTCCGAAAGAGTTGGTGTTGGTACTGTATCTCTGGTCATTCTGATAATTTTCGTTAACACCTGTTGAAGTTGCAACCCAACCGGCACTGGCCCTTAGTTTTTCAGATATACTATATTCAAAGCCCAGCCCGTATTCCAGGAAATTCTTGTCAATCATCTTAATATCTGCTGTTTCGCTTCCATCATAATCAACAGCTTTGTCGCCATACATATTGAAAGTAGCAGCCAATGAAAGTTTATCCATCGGCCTGAATTCAGCACCGATAGCAAGAAGTGAAGGCATGTCAGCAATAGTTGTTGATCCGTCTGCAAAAATACCACCGCTCTTGCCATCGTTTACTTTGGTGGTGAGTTCAAGAGTTGTCTTAAATTCATACCTGACAGAAAGATTTACTTTTTCAGAAGGAGCTACGTTAACGCTGATTATAGGAGTGAATCCTGAACCGGTCTGTTCAACATCAACTTGCCTGTCGGAAGTCATTGCAGCATACGCTGGCTGACTTATGGTTGTGAAGAAAGCAGGGGCAGAAATCAAAGCACCTGTAGGATTGATAAGTGGATGTACCGGATTGATCATAATGCTTTTGATATATCCGTTGTAGATTTTTTTTGCAGTCACCATTCTGCCTCCTATTGCTGCAGATATCATGTCGTTTATAGCATATGAAACGTTTGCCTGATAGCCAAAATAAACCGAGGTTGCTTCGAAGAAGATATCGGCAGTATACTGGGTAGTTGTCAATCCCATGCTTGAGAGCAATGGTTTGAGGTCTGATATCGGTATTTCAAAAGATGGCAAACCGGTATTATATGTTGCTCCGCCACCTCCGCCGATCGGATTGAATCCGGCAGATAATGCAAGTTTCCCTGTTTTGTATGCAACATAAACACCCGGGTATATAGGTGCACTTACATCTCCTGCGTAATCCCTTGGTGTACCGGTAAGATAAGTATAGTTGTTTCCAATTGTCTCTGTCTGTCCGATAAACTGGTTATTTAATGAAGCATAGAAACCGTCTCCCAGTTTTGTCAGACCGGCTGGGTTATAATAAACAGCGTCAATACCGGTTGAGGCATTGCGGTTCTGGAGACGCGTGAACATGGCGCTCTGGTTTGTGTTGGTTACCAGTCCGCCTGCAAGCAGATTGCCGGTGATCAGCATGGCAGCAATAATAGATAGAAGCTTTCTCATAGGTTAATTATTTAAAATTTATATTTCATGCAAGAGATGGCTCGCGAGTTAGAGATGGCTCGCGAGCCATCTCTAACTGTCTTAAAAATTCAGTCAAATGTAAAAAAATAATTGAATTAAACAACAGGTCCAAAATAATCTGATGATAATTAACAGATTGGATGGAAATTTAAGAACAATTCGAAAAAGCGATTTCAGATGATATATAGAATATTGATATTACGGCTGAGGGCGGAAGGCGGAAGGCGGATGGGTATAAATGCAGGTTAATTCAATGAAGGTTTGTATCTTGTGTATGTCTTGCTTGTGGAATTACGATATGTTTCATTATTAAATTCTAAAGTGCCATGGGAAATTTTAAAGAATTGAATGTTTGGAAAAATTCAAAAGATCTGGCTGTTGAAATTTACAGACTTACAGATCAGGGCAGATTTTGCCATGATTACGGTTTACGCGATCAGATCAGGAGATCATCTGTATCTATCCCTTCAAATATTGCTGAAGGAGATGACCTTGAATCAGATAAGCAGAGCATAAAGTATTTTTATTTAGCCAGAGGTTCGCTTGCTGAGCTAAGGACTCAACTTCTCATATCTATGGAGATTGAATATATCTCAAAGGATAAATATGATGAGTTGGAAAAAAGGTGTGAAAAGATCAGTGCTATGCTGATTGGACTGATCAGGCATAGGTCTAAATGATGGTTAAAGACTGAGGGCTGAAGGCTGAAGGGAATCTTTTCTACCCTTCCGCCCTCCGCCTTCCGCCCTCCGCCTTTTCTGTTATTTGCTGTTATTCATTCTTCAGAAGTTCAAACTCCTCAAAAAGCCCGTAATCGAGAAAACTATAATCCTTACCGGAGGGATATTTTTCTATATTCCGCCATGTCCATGGTGTAACAAAACCGGGATTGGGTTTTGAATGATGAGGTCCCAGAAGGTTACGAAGACTTCCTATTACTTTTACCTCAATTTTGTTCATCCCCGGTTTAATCAGATTAGTTACATCACTGCTGTATGGAGGAAATGCTATAGGGTCCGCCTTTTTACCGTTTACATAAACCTCAGCCACAGTTCCTGCCCATCTGTTTAGACTGACAGACCATTCCCCCTCAGCTTTTTCTATACTGTACTCCCTGCTGTAACTTACTCCCCATGAGTAGAAAGGCATCTCCTGTTCTTTCCAGCTGTCCATTGTAAAAACGCCTGTCGGTTTCTTGATTATCCACCCTTTTTCACCCGGGATAACGGAGAATTCTCCTGTTATAAATACAGGCTCAACTTCAGCATGTATGTTCATTGGAGAAGTTTTAAGTGTAATGGTATTCTTTCCCTGTTTAACAAGTTCCCCAATTCTGAAAACCCTCAGAGACCTGTCAAGCCACCATTCTTCTTTTTCGGGTTTTACTTCAGTACCATTAACCATTACAGTCCAGAGCCAGGGACGTTCAATAACCGCTTTCAAATTTTTGACATCGAATTTATCCCTTATAATAAAATGGTATGATGCAGTAAATCCGGTACTCAATCCGAATGTATCCCTGTCAATAATATTTGTTTTGAACTGAACCGAAGTGTTCCATGGATTTCCATTTTTAAAACCATGATGTTTAAAGATGGTATCAGCTGCATTAAAAGTGTGGAGATCCTTAACATTAACATTACCAAGATCAATGTCGCAGAAATCAATCATTAGCACGTTCTCCCTTTCTCTGGTGATTACAACCGGAAATGGCGAAATAGCCCATGTTGTTTGTGACGGTTTTACAGGGGCTACAAAATTTTTACCCTCTTCAGGAATAAACAGCATCAGGCTTCCGGCAGGGGGAATGGAATATGAGAGTCTTAATTTTTCACCATCACTATCAAAGGGGTAACCATAGATTTCCCCGGTCAGAGTATTCATTTCAGCTGCTTCGGCTCCCGTAACTGTCAGACTGCCATTAACATCCGATTCAAGATCCGAATTGACAAGGAATATAAGCTGTCCATCAGCCAGTTTACGGCAATGGTGGTATAAAGCTCCACCATCCGTTAACTCAAATGTCAGATCCACATTCCGGAAGTACTTTGAAATCGTTTCAGGAGTAAGCTGATCAAGTATGATTATTTTCTCTGAATCAGTTGCAAAGAACTTTTTTACCTCATCATTCCGGGATCCGTCAATAAGAGACGGTACAGAAAATGCAACCAAAGTTCCTCCTGTTTTTACAAATTTCTTTAAAAGTACAAATGTTGAAAGATCAAGGTTTTCTGTATGGGGAGGAATGACGACTCTTGAATAGGACCCCTGACCTATGTTGAGTTTCCCCTTTGAAACACTGCCAATATCTTTCATGATATTTTCAGATCCCAGGTCGTATTCAACCTGCCTTTTTTCAAGTGTTGTAATAAATGACTGGAAGGCTTGTCCTATCTCCTTGACTTTCGGATTTTGATTTACGTATGAATCATACAGCCAGGTGGTTGTTGAAGGTTCAAGTACAAGGATGTCGTTTATTTGCCTGCCTGCTGAAAGAGCAAGGGAGAGTCGTGCATAATGGTCATTTATATATTTGTAATTATTCCACCATGGCTCGTGATAATCGAAGGAGGGAGGGTAATCATATTTTCTGGCTCCTGCCATGGTGAAGTAGGTTAGGTGCTGATTGAGAAAATTTACTCCCAGGGCATATTCCCAGTCTCCATTTCTTTTCATGTCGGTGAATGTAAGATCCCAGCCTGATCCTCCGTAAGTCTCGCTTAACTTTCTCTGCCTGCCTGTCTGGTTTGCAGCGCTTGCCAGTTCTTTTACCGCCCTTACATTGCCAAATTGTGCATGAGACGAAGAATCATTCCACTGGTTAAACAGCATGTCGATGGCAGGCATCTGGTGCCAGGCGTACATTGCCATATTATCACCGCCAAGCTTCATATTGGGCCATTCATGTTCCCAGTAATGGCCGGTGAATTTAAGATTCTTCCCCTCGCAATATTCATAGTATGGTTTTGCCCACCTGTCGATGAAAAGCTGAAGGAGGGTCTGAGTATAGTTATGTCTTACTTTTTTCCAGTCGCCGGTCTCTTCAAAGAGTGACGGAAGATGAACTTTGAGATCATAACCCCATCGTTCCATAAAAACCTCAAAGATATCGGGTGTCCATCTTATGCCTCCCGGTGATTCTATCTGAGGTTCATCGGTAAAAATACCCGGAACTGTCTTGCCAAATTCGGAACCTATATTTTTTTCATAACCAGTCATTGTTATTTCAAGAAACTTCCGGGTAACGCCGGGCAGGAGAAGATCAACATAATTGAAGCCTCCGTACCAGTCTGATTTTCCGTTATAGGTTTTTGAAAACAGGAGATAGCTTCCCTTGTTTTCCTTTTCTGTTGAAAGAGAGGTGGTGATATCTGTGAATATCCCATTTTCCTCTTTAAGACAGAGATAATATTTTTCACAGGTGTCAGGAAGTGTTTCAAGCCTAGTCATTACAAGCCCCTGACCCTGGTTAAATGATTCCGGCATCTGGTCGGGCACATGACCTCCGGCGAAACCGCTCGGATAAGAGTTTTCATCATAGATCCAGATATTCATTCCCAGCTCCTTACCCCTTTCCACCGTATACCTGTACAGATCGAACCACTCTTCCGAAAGGTATTCGGTGACCAGTCCAGGTCTTGGATGAACAAAGGGCTGTAATATTCCCTGCTCCTTAAAGCTTACAAGGAAGTTATTGATTTCCTCCTTTGTTATCTTCTCATTCCATACAAAGAGAGGACCCGAGGCATATTCAGCCGGGGGTTCGTTGAATTGAGATGAAAGGGTGGTAAAGTCAGGAACCTTGACTTCATTGGGTAACTGATTTTTGCAACTGTTTGATAAAAAGGCAAGAAAAATCAATACAGCGATTATAAAGGGTTGTCTTATTCCGGATGGTTTCATAGTATCTGATTTAAGATTATGAAGCTAAAAGAATTTCCGGAAGAATACAAATCCATGAAAGCGAAGTTGCAAACTTCGCTTAGCTGAGACCTGGCTTGGGACCTGGCTTGGCGAAGTCTGTGACTTCGCCGGAATCTTAAAATCCTTCGGTTTCGAAATCGGTTGAATCAACCCATCCTGCAGCTTTCCTGCTGATCTCACCTCTCATAAACCTGGTATAAAAATCTTTTGTCCGGCTGTCAGCATAAGGATAATAATCGAAAATATCTCCTTTACCATTCATTCTGGGATCATCTTGTTGCAATAGCTCGTCAAAGAGATGGTTGTTCAGTCTTCTTTTTACAGTATTATAACCCGGATCGTTTGCAAGATTGATCAGGCATTCCGGATCGCTGCCAATATTGTAAAGCTCCTCGCCAACCCTTTTACCGAAGTTAAGTTTCCAGTATTCAGATGATATTCCGGTTCTCCTGAGGTTAAGTATCAGTGATTTTGTCGGACTGCCGTCACAATTCAGATACCCTGTTTCAGGATTCCCTGCAGGCCACCTTTCAGGCTGGTAGTTTCTAAGGTATAGAAATCCTTCCTTAATAATTCCCCTTATGGGATATCCGGCATCACCGGGACGTCCGATATCATGACGTTCTTTTCCGATAAGTACATGATCCCGTTTATTGTCTGTAATACCTTTCTTTCTGCTTTTAAAAATATTGGAGAAGCTTTTTCCCTGCATAGCATGCATCCCCGACTCAGACTCCTTAATACCTGCAACATCGAGAAATGTAGGTGCGAAATCAGTGAAGCTTATGCAATCATAGATCTCTCTTTCCGGATTTTTTATCCCTTTTTTCCACATTACAGCCAGGGGCAAATGGTTTGAATATTCATAGGCCTGCCCTTTTACCCGGGGAAATGGCATCCCATTATCTGCAGTAACAATAACTATGGTATTTTCCAGTTCACCTCTTTTTTCAAGTACCTCAAGCATCTTAACAAGATGGTTATCAAAATGTTCTATTTCAAAAGCATAGTCAAGAAGGTCATTCCTGACTTTCTCATCATCTGGCCAGAATTTTGGTACAGTATTTATTTCGTCAGTGCTTTTTCCTCCCTTGCTGGCACCGGATCCATATTCGTAACCTCTGTGAGGTTCAAAAGATCCATACCAGAAGCAGAATGGGCTGTTGTCTGTTCTTGAGTCCAGAAATTCCTCAAAGTTTCCGGCATAGTCAATATCCGATATGCCGGTGGCGGGCGGAGAGAGTCGTTTAGAGCTGAATTCTTTTCCGGTTAATAATCGTGGATTTCCCAGACTGTCATCAGCAATCCCAGGAGCCCATCCTTTTGCAGTATATCCTGTAAAATATCCGTTTTCACTCAGCGATTCCATAAAGGACTTGAATTTTGAAGGGAAAAAGGGTACGTGATTGGCTCCCTCCTCAAGCTGCCAGCTGTTCAATCCTGTCAGAAAGCATGCCCTTGATGGTGATGATTTTGCATTGGGGGTATAGGCGTTTCTGAAAAGGATACCATTTGCTGCAACCCTGTCAAAACCGGGTGTTTTCACCCAGCTGGTTCCATAAGCTCCCATATGAGGATATGAGATGTCGTCGCCCATAACTATCAGTATGTTTGGCCGGTCATTGGCAGGTTTCTCCTGGGACCCTCTCTGGCAATTTGTTAACAGCCATGGTGAAATGATCAATGTAGCTTTTGCAAAAACTGTTTTCATGATTATTTATGTTTTTCTGTTTTTCTGTTTTTCTGTTTTTCTGTTTATTACTTTCCTACTCACTCCGTGCGACTCCGTGGTTACAACTTATTTTATTATTTTAACACGGAGTTACGCGGAGTTTTCACTGAGTTTCACGGAATTCAAAATTCACCGGACAATCTCAGGCTCACATTTCTGTGAGGCTGAATGTCACCAGGACGTCCCATATATTCAGTATTTAACGCGTTTTTTATTGCCACCGAAGCAGTAATGATTTTACTGATCTTATAACCAATAATCTCATCTATCAGCAGGTAACCTGTGTTATGGTCCTGCCAGTAATCATAAAATCCCGGAAGTATTTGCTCACGTGTCATTTCATTAAGAAAAACATCATCAATATTCAGGATTTTTGATTTGAAATACACCAGGAAATTGAATTGAAATTTCTTGTAAAAGGTATTGGATTCAAGCTTAAGCGAATGTTTTCTCCTGTACTTAAGATATGTGTCTGTGTTGCTGTTTGAAGCCGGGTTGAATTCAACCGGGTAGATATATGTATACCCGCCACTTAATATTGTATTCATATTGCCGGAGGAAAAATTCAGAGAGAATTCAGTTTCAAATCCATATACCTTTGACTGTTCTACATTTGTAGCCTGGAATCCGAAGTCGAATAATCCTGTTACAGGATCAGGATAGTTGCTGAATACGTATTCAATCATATCACTGTTCTTTGACATGAATATCGAGAGATCTGCCTGTCCGGTTGTTTTACCAAGTTTGACTCCCTGCTTAATACCGATTTCGGTACTCCATCCCGATTCGGCATCGACATAGGGATTAGGGAATATTTTTACTGATCCCAGGGTAGTTGAAGCATATTTTTCAGCTATTGAGGGATACCTGTATCCCTGTCCGAATGATCCTCTTATAAAGGTATATTCCGCTGCCTGCCAGTTAATTCCCGTTCTGAATACCGGCACGATCCTGTCGTTCTTTTTATCCAGAGAATTCTGTTCCACTCTTAATCCTGCAACCAGCTTCAGCCTATGAAAAGGATTTACTTCAAACTGAGAAAATCCTGCAAAATTCATCCCTTCATGGTCGCCATAGAAATTTGAACGGACATTACTGTAAGTTTCGGCTGCCCCGGCTGTGATGGATAATAAATCCGATATTCTGAATGAACCCTGGTATTCAGCATACAATGAATATGCATTGGAGTTGTTATTTATTCTCACCGGAAACCTGTTGTCAGATAACTGGAACCTTGCCCTTATATCATGCCTGAAGCGGTCTGACTTATCGAACGAAAGATATGGATCAACTGCCATAAATGTTCCGGTGAGCTTTGAAACACTTGAAGTATCCTGTTTCAATGCTCCGTATTCAGCATCCTCCCACAGAATGAAATCGGTCTTACGGGTAATCCCTGAACTTATGTTCAAACCATAAGCTAAACCCTTTATTTTTTCATTACGATGTTTAAACCTGAAACTTAGTCTTGCCAGCTTTTCGTCATTATACTTCCTGTAACTATTATCGGAGAGAAGGGTAAGACCAATACCTATATCGTTATGCCCTAATTTCCTGAGGTGAGAGAATGAAGCTGATGAAAATATTCTTGATGTGTTCCACCATTTCCAGCTACTGTTTTGAGGTTTGCCGAACATTCCGGTCTCAGCATAGAACCTGGTCTCTGGATGACTTGTTGCATCAGCTGTGCGGAAATTAATTATTCCATTCAGGGCTGATGACCCGTAAAGAACAGATGAGGCTCCTTTAATTATTTCAATCTGCCCAATATTTTCCAGTGGAAGGAACTGCCATTTTATGTTGCCTGCATCAGGAGAAACGACAGGCAATCCGTCTATCAGAGCCAGCACACGGCTGCCAACACCATAGCTGAATCCGCTTCCGCCTCTTATTGAGGCCTGTCCGTCAAGTACTTCGATGCTCGATGATTTGGTGATCAGCTCCTGGGCATCGGTAATATGGTTTTTCAGGAAATCAGATGATTTAAGGATATCCATCGATACGGTAAGCTCTGCTACTCTCCTTTCTGTCCTGTCGGCGCTTACCACTATCTGATCTAACTCTTTGATATCCATATCCATTGCTATATCCAGCCTCGTTGTATCTGTTATTATATTAACAGTTCTCTTCTCAGATTTATAGCCAATGAACTGGAAGATAATACCAATAGTATCACTACCCGCTTTGAATGAATAGAAGCCATTTTCATCGGTCACCGTTCCACGGTTATCATTGCTTATGATATACACGCTATGAATTGATTCTCCTGTATGACTGTCATAAACCCTTCCTTCTATAACTCCCTGGCTAATGGCACTATTCAGAAAGGAGGTGATAATTAATGCAGCAAGCGGGAAGTAGTATCGCATTATTTTGCCTTAAAAGTCATCCTTATTTTTATTGGAATTCCTGTAACTATGTTTGGGAAGCTGGTCGTTATTTTCAGAGACGATGCCGTTAATTCAGCAATCTGGGTGGTAAGAGGGATTGGAAGGGAATCAGTTTCAATAACTATCTGGGTCTCATCGTATGCAAATCTCCATGTCCCCTCATAGATGCCGAAGTACCCGGTACCGTCTTTATTGAATTTGGCATCTCCCTTGAAATCTTCAAGGAACCCGCCGGGCCCGCTGGCGTCAGCACCGTTTGCCAGGAGGCTGTCACTGGACCATGTTGGAGTGGTCAGCAGCTTAAATCTCTCAGATTCAGCGTCTTTATTGCAGGAAAATGTTGTAAATAATACTGCAAATATGAATAATAATGTAAGATTTTTCATGGTAGCAGTTTTTAGATAAAACTATAATTCAAAGATATGAAACTATCTTATAAGTTCCACCTTTGAATGCTCATGAACTCACCCCCGGCCCCTCTCTGCTCCGCAAAGAGGGGTGACTTCAGGAGTAAATAGTTATCTGGTCATTGTCTTTGGCTACTGACCAGTCGCCTGTCGCCTGTCGCCCGTAACCTTTATCTTATCTCCCTTATCTTTATATTCTTAAATGAAACTGCATCCCCGTGTTCCTGCAGCAGAATCCTGCCTTCGATCGTTTCTCCGAATCCACTTATATCCCTGAATTTACTTTTTGAGACGATCTCTTTCCACTCAGGAGTGCCCCTGTAGTACTCAACAGTCATCTGTCCGTTAAGCCAGTGCTCAATATGATTGCCTTTTGCAACGATCCTTGCGGTATTCCATTGGTCAGGACCATTATCCTTTACATTTGCAGGCGGGATAAGATCATAGAGACATGCAAGTTTATGGTTGCCGCTTAAACCTGCTTTTGCATCGGGATGCAGGTTATCATCCAATATCTGGTATTCGCAGCCGATTGATCTCAGCGCTCCTTCATTAATTTCAGTATCAACAAAGTATTTAATTCCGCTGTTTGATCCGGGTTTGTAGTTGAAGTCAACAGAGAGTTCAAAATCTTTAAATTTTCCTGTTGTGACAATATCGCCGCCACCACTTTCTCCTTTAGCTTCAGGATTAGTGAACAACACGCCATCCTTTATTTCCCAGCCACTCACAGGGAAACTCCCTGTTTTTGCATTCATCCAGCCTGCCGGTGTTTTACCGTCAAAGAGGAGCTGCCATCCATCTGTGCGCTCCGTCTGAGTTAAGGTATTGTCAGCCTGTTTGTCTGCAGTGCAGTTCTGTAGAACAGATATAACTACTGCAGCAAGAATGATACTTTCTTTTTTCATTATGTATACTATTTCAGGTTAAATGAGTATTTGGGAATTATTAATATTAATTATATTTCGCATACGAGCCTCCCATTTCACACTATTTCATGAACTCACCCCCCTCCACCCCCCCCCTCTCTGTTTCAAAAAGAGAGGGGGGGAACGCCCTGTATTTCAGTTGATTTCCCCCTCTTTATAAAGTAGAGAGGGGGATAAAGGGGGTGAGTACGTGAGGAATAGGGCAGAATTATGTAATTGATTTGTAAATAGAACCAAAGTTTTATTATTCATTACCGATAGTCATTTCAGATTATTGTTTACTCATTTATGTTTCATATTTTTGAGATAATATAACTCATGAAATTTATGGAAAAAATGAAGATTTACAAAACTGTAGTGCTTTTCATCATAATAATAATGACCGGAATGCTTGAAATTTCCGGGCAGAACCCTGAATCAGTAAAAGTTGATCTTCTGAATGCCCCGGTACTATTCAGGGAGAATGGAAGGTCATTTCAGCAGGTTGTTGCAAACTGCCGGTCAGATAAGGAGGGAAAGATAGTTATCAGTCTCGATGGCAAACAGGTTGTAAAAGCTGATCTGAAAAAGGGGATGAACAAATACCTGGTAACAACTCCTGCTGTAACAAAATCAAAAAAAATTACACTCTCTGTAAAAATTGATGATGGAGAAGCCGCCTCCTATTCACTGAATGTTGTTCCTCCGAAAAAGTGGGATATATACCTGGTTCAACATTCACACACAGATATCGGATATACACGTCCTCAGTCGGAAATTCTTGCTGAGCAGATGCGTTACATCGATTATGCTCTTGATTACTGCGATCAGACAGACGGATTGCCTGAAGAAGCCAGATTCCGCTGGACATGCGAGTCATCATGGGTGACACGGGAGTACCTGCGTTCAAGACCAAAATCACAGATCGAAAGGTTTCTGAAGAGGATTGCCGAAGGCAGGATTGAGGTTATGGGAATGTATGCCAATATGGCTGAAATAGCCGATGAGAATGTGATGTACGATTTTCTCCAGCCATTGAAGGAGTTTGAAAAACTGAATATTCCTGTTAAAGCTGCCATGCAGAATGACGTCAACGGTATAGCATGGTGTATGCCGGATTATTTCAGGAACACGGGGGTGAAATATCTTATTATGGGAATAAATGAAACCAGGTCGGTGCTGCCATTTGACAAACCTGCCTGTTTCTGGTGGGAGTCGCCTTCAGGTGCCAGATTACTTGCTTTTCGCGCCGATCACTATATGACCGGTAACTTCTTTGGAGCAGAGAGCGATGCCATAAAACCCGAGAATCTTCTGGGGCATCTGGCTGATCTCGATAAAAAGGGCTACCCCTTTGACAGGATTGGAATTCAGTTCTCGGGTTATTTCACCGACAATGCTCCTCCATCAACAACAGCATGCAATCATGTTATAGAGTGGAACAGGAAGTATGAATATCCAAAGATAAGGCTGGCAGTTGCCAGTGAATTCCAGGAATATGTTGAGAAAAACTATGGCGACAACCTGCCTGTTTACAGAAATGCCTGGCTGGACTGGTGGACAGATGGTTACGGTTCTACATCAAGGGAGACTGCGGAATCACGCAAGGCAAAAAACATGAAGCAGGTGGATGAAGGTCTCTTCGCCATGGTATCAGTGATGGGAGGGGAACTTAGTCCCTCCCTGGAATCAAATCTTGATCATATTAGCGAAAATATAATATTTTTTGATGAGCATACATGCGGGGCAGATGAGAGCATCAGTCATCCCTGGTCGGAAAATTCAACTAAACAGTGGCTGCAGAAAGGGGCTTACGCCTGGGAGGCTCTTAAAAAAGTAACCTTACTGAATGAAGAAGCTATGGCAAGGTTCCAGCCATATCTTAAAAAGGCAGATTTTCCTGTGATTTATGTAATGAATCCTCTTGGATGGAACCGGTCGGGAACCATTAATCTGTTTGTTGATTTTGAGGTACTTCCCATAAGAACACGAACCAGGATCATTGACCTCTCAACAGGAGATGAGGTTCCGGCCCAGGTAGTATCAAAGAGAGCTGAAGGTGCCTGGTGGGTGCTGGACGTCAGGAATGTGCCCGCTATGGGTTACAAGGCTCTGAAGATTGAACTTCCGGGGTACAATGCAAGAGAGGAAGAAGAGGGTAATTTGGACGTATTGGAAAATGATTTTTATAAGCTGGTCATTGATAAAGCCACGGGATCGATAAGTTCCCTGTTTGACAAGGAGCTGAACCTGGAGTTCGTTGACGGTCAAAATCCCTATAAGTTAGGACAGCCCGTCCGGGAAACCAGCGAAAAGCGTGATGTATCTCCTTTCATCCGTACATCTGTATCGAATGTGAGAATTGACAAAGGAGTTAACGGACCTGTGTGGGAAAGTGTAAAGATCTCCTCTGACCTTGAGGGATTTGAAAAGGGAGCTGAAGGATCTCCAAAGGGGATTGATACTGAGATCAGGCTGTATAAAAACCGCAAGAAGATAGAAATCAGATATATGGCCCGTAAGATGATAATTACTGATCCCGAAGCTCTTTATGTAGCATTTCCTTTCTCGCTTCCCGATTCACGCATTGTATTTGAGACTATTGGAGGCATCCTCTCACAGGGTCAGCAGCTGCCGGGGTCAGCTACCGACTGGAATGTGGCCCAGAATTTTGTTGCAGTACGGGGTAAGAAGGGCCAGATAGTGGTTGTAAGCAATGAAGTACCTCTCTGGCATTTCAGCGACTTTAACATGAATAAGTATGACCGGATACCAAAGGCCGGGAAGACATGGCTCTATTCGTGGGTGATGAACAACTACTGGTTTACAAACTTCAGGGCTTACCAGGAGGGTGCCTTCAGCTGGGGTTACCAGATAACATCATCTGCTGATACCACTAATGCATTTGCCACAAAATATGCATGGGGAGAAAGAAATCATTATCCGACAAGAACCTTCCCTGCAGGGAAGAACGAACTCACGTCAGCTACTCTTGAAACACTTAAAATAACCGGAGATGTAAATGCAATAATGACAAACAGCCGTCCTTCATTTAAAACAACGGGAGCGATACTTCTCAGGTTCCGTGAACTCGAAGGACTTAATGCTGAAGTGAAGGTTGCTTCTGTTGTTCCCGGGCGAACTGTGAAAAAAATAACAGAAGTGAATTCAACCGGTAAAGCTTTGGGAGAACCTGTTCAGTCAGTACGATTGAAACCATTTGAAGTAAAGTTTATTGAAGTTGAGTTTTAATAGCAGTGAGACGCTAGCGCGGATTTGCAAGTTTTTAAAATGAATTCCAGAGAACGTATTTTATCAGCCATCAATCACAGGCAGCCTGACAAGGTTCCAGTTGATCTTGGTGCCACACCAAGTTCAGGAATTTCTGCCGTTGCATATCATAACCTTATCAGGTATATGGGACTCACTCACCTGAAGAACCAGGTATATGATGTGATCCAGCAGGTGACACAGCCGGAAATGGAACTCCTCGACAGGTTCAATGTTGATGTTCTTGATGTCGGCAGATTCTTTAATACACCGGATGATTACTGGCACGAACTGGAGCTGTTAAAAGGAGTTCCATGCCTCTATCCGAAATGGTTCAATCCTGTAAAGCAGCATGATGGCAGCTGGCTGGCTCCCGGCAAAACAGGCGAGTATATAGGAAAGATGCCTGTTGGTGCCACATTTTTCGATCAGCAGATATTCCCCTATCTGGACGGGTACCCATCTGATTATAAGAATATCAGCCATGAAATGTCACGCGTGATATGGGGAGGTTTTGGATTCACTCCCTTCGATCATCTGGATGAAAAGGATTTCTGGAAAATGCTCAGAGAGACAATTATTGATGAGAAATCAAAAACTGACAAAGCCCTTCTGATAGGCATCGGGTGCAATCTTTTTGAGTGGGGCACTTTTCTGCGCAGGATAGACAATTTTCTGACTGATATGTACCTTGAACCTGAAAATGTCCACAGGTTACTGGATAAGCTGATGGAAGGCCATATGTCGTTTCTTGCAAAAATTTGTGAATCAGTAGGGGATGTTGTAGATGTTATTAAGTTCGGGGATGACCTGGGAACAAATACAGGCCCGTTTATGCCGAGGGAGACATACGAGGAGTTTTTTGGTCCCAGGCACAAGATGCTGTGCGACTATGTTAAGACAAATTCATCCGCCCATACAATGCTCCATGTTTGCGGGGGGATCTATGAACTTATACCCGGACTGATAAATGCAGGTTTTGAGATCATAAATCCGGTACAGATTAATGCCGTTAACATGGAACCTGAACGGCTGAAAAAGGAATTCGGGAAAGATGTAACATTCTGGGGCGGTGGTTGCAATACCCAGAGTGTGTTGAATCATGGTACTCCGGAAGATATAAGGAAACACGTCCTTCATAATCTGGAAGTTTTCAGCAAGGATGGGGGATATGTTTTCAATACAATACATAATATTCTCCCTGATGTGTCTCCTGAGAATGTTGTTGCATTATTTGATGCTGTTGAAGAGTTTAACCAGTAATCGGTGATCGGTAATCGGTAATCGGTAATCAGGAAGAAGATATGACATATGTAAAGAGTTTCAGAGATTTGGAAGTGTACAGGCTTTCGAGAGAAGTATCTAAGCAGATCTTTGTAATCAGCAAAGGATTTCCTTCAGAGGAGAAATTTTCTTTGACTGATCAGGTAAGAAGGTCATCAAGATCAGTTGGCGCACAGATCGCTGAGGCCTGGGGTAAAAGAAGGTATGAGAATCATTTTATTTCAAAACTTACTGATGCTGATTCAGAGCAACTTGAGACTCAGCACTGGCTTGAAGAGGCTGAAGAATGTGATTATATAAATACCGATATCTCTAAGGAGATAATTCATAAATGTGAATCTATAGGAAAGATGCTTCATTCTATGATAGAAAAATCTTCATCATTTTGTAGTAAGGCTCAATAAAAAATTACCGATTACCGATCACCGATTACCGATTACCGATCACCGATTACCGATTACCTTTTAATCAGACACCATCACCGAATACCGAATACCGAATAACTCACGCCTGACGCCCCACGCCTCCCTATTCACCATTAAACTCCCTCACAGCATTATATGCAGCAATAACATTCTGTGCAGGGACTTCTGAAAGAATATTGTGAATGGGAGCGAAGACAAAGCCCCCGTCTTGTGAAAAGATCTCACAGCGCTTTAGGACATCCTTCCTCACCTCCTCAGGTGTTGCCCTGTTAAGGACCGAGGCCGTATCGACGCCTCCTCCCCAGAAGGTAATATCCCTGCCAAATTCCCTCTTAAGAGCAACAGGCTCCATGTCGTAGCAGTTTGTCTGTACCGGATTAAGAATATCAATTCCGACATCAATGAAGTCGGGGATGAATTGTCTGACACTTCCGCACGAATGCATAAAGATCTTCATGTTGCTGTGCTTCTTTACATAATCGCAGAGGATCTTGTACCTTGGTTTAAAGAATTTACGGAAAGTTTCCAGGTCCATTATTGGACCGGTAGTCATCCCCAGGTCATCGCCGAAACGGATGACATCGACAATATCTCCGACGCTCCTGCATTTTTTCTCAAGTCCGGCGAGATGCATCTCAACAAGTATGTCAAGCATCTCAGACAGCTTGGCCTCTTCGGTCATCAGATCCATAAGCAGATTATCCATTCTCCTTATAAAGAAGCCAAGCTCCAGCAGTTTTACTCCGCCCGACATGACAAGAGCTTTATTAGTGGTATCCTTCAGATCAATAAGCTTTGCCCTGAGTTCGGTCTCATTCAGGTTTGAAGCATGTGAGTGTACCACCCAGCTTATCTTTTTGAGTGCTTTATTCAGATCATTCAGGTTCTCAGGGTAACCTTTTTCATAAGGGAAATACATCTGATCGTAAAATGCTGCACCGGATGCCCTCTTTGAGAGAATTGTTCCCTCTTCATCAGTTGTATACCATGAGCCATCTTTATCCCTGGCGGGCCTGTACCAGCCGGGAAGCTGAGCTAAGCTGCCATCGGGGAGTTCTGTATCGTACCAGTCACCGCTCTCAGCAGAAATCCGGTTTATGTCAAGAGCATCAATGCCAAAGAGGTCAATTACCTCCATGTCAACATTTGCCAGCTGCTGTACAACATCGAAAACCCTTGTTTTGCTTTCAATTTTAAGGTGTCGCTTAAGGTTATTATAGGCAATGGCAGATATACCGGTAACAGTTGAGCTTCCTAGATCTATTGGAACCTTGTCAGGTTGTATATGGTTTATAGCGGATAGTATTCTTTCCCTTGAGTCCATTATCTATAAGGAGAAAAGTGTTTTTTTGTAATTCGTTAAAGATATTAATGATTTAGTAATATATTTAAACATATCAGAATTATCAGAAATACTAAAGAATTAGTCATCACCTCATGCCAAAGATCTTTAAAAGTCTATATGCCCAGGTAATAATTGCCATACTGATTGGTATTGCCCTTGGATTCTTCTATCCCGCCTTTGCAACGAAATTAAAGCCGTTGGGTGATGCATTCATAAAACTTGTAAAAATGATGATTGCACCCATTGTTTTCTGCACCATAGTAAGCGGTATAGCAGGGATGCAGGACATAAAGAAGGTTGGCCGGGTGGGCATTAAGGCTTTGATTTATTTTGAGATCATCACGACTCTGGCCCTCATCATTGGACTGGTAGTAATAAACATTTTAAAGCCGGGTTCAGGCATGAATGTTGACCCTTCAACCCTTGATCAAGACGCTGTTGCTTCATATGTTACTCAGAGTAAAACAACAGGTGTAGTCGGTTTTTTCCTTCATATTATACCTGACAATATAGTAAGTGCGCTGGCCAACGGAGATTTACTTCAGATACTGTTTTTTTCAGTGCTCTTCGGAATAGCCCTTTCAAAAACAGGAGAAAAGGCAAAACCGGTGCTTAAAGGAATAAAATCGCTTGAGGCAGGTTTATTTGCTGTGATAAATATCATTATGAAAGCCGCACCTGTAGGAGCGTTTGGTGCCATGGCTTTTACAATTGGAAAGTACGGCGTAGGTTCCTTGGCTTCCCTGGGTCAGCTTATGCTATCTTTCTATTTAACTTGTATCCTGTTCATAATAATTGTTTTAGGCAGTATATTGAAATATGCTGGGTTTAATCTTTTCAGGTTGCTTGGCTTTATTAAAGAAGAGATTCTTATTGTTTTAGGGACTTCATCATCTGAGGCAGCACTGCCAAGTCTGATGGCAAAACTTCAAAAGGGTGGATGTTCAGAATCGGTGGTAGGACTTGTTGTGCCTACAGGATATTCCTTTAATCTTGATGGGACATCAATTTACCTGACCATGGCAGCAGTATTTCTGGCGCAGGCTACTAATACGCAGCTACATATTTCGGATCAGATTACCATGCTTCTGGTTTTACTGCTGGTATCCAAAGGCGCAGCAGGTGTAACAGGCAGCGGTTTCATAACTCTTGCCGCCCTTCTGCCGGTTGTAGGGAATATTCCGGTAGCCTCACTTGCATTAATTCTTGGAGTTGATCGTTTTATGAGTGAAGCCCGTGCTATTACCAATCTGATTGGAAATACTGTCGCTACTGTGGTTATAGCAAAATGGGAAAAGGAAATAGATCTTGATATTGCAATAAAGGAGATGGGTTGATATCAGGGTCAGAAGGTTTTCCAAAAGCAGATAACCCTGCTTATTGAAAAAATCAAACTGCGACTTGGTTAAAACATTTGATGCCATGTCTTTCAAGGTATTCCTTAATGAGATAATCTGTCGGATCGGTTTTCAGGCCGAATACGCATTTTAAACCCTGAAATTGTTTTTTTGTTTACGGGAAAGCATCATTCCTTAACATCAGGCTAAGCGAAGTCTCCAGACTTCGCCGAACATATGAACTAAACCTTCAGGAAAATCTTCTTTTTATATAAGATATACAGGAAAATCCATCCGATTGCAGTTATCCCGATCCCGTTTATAAGAGGGGTCCATGTTTCAGGTAACAGCTCGGTCAATCCTTTGAAAAAGAACCTGTTTGCATTGCCAAAATTCACTATCCTTCCTGTCAGGTAGATAGTTATTGGATTTAATCCGATAACCACGAAGAAAAATGCCCATTTCTTATATTGCCAGACATCAATTATAAGATAGAATAAGGCAAAGAGCAAAAGGCTGAGGCCACCCACAAAACAGACAAATGAACTTGACCAGAGGTATTTGTTTATAGGGAAGGCGATATTCCAGATCCTGCCCAGTATTATTAACCCTATTGCAGCTAAAACCATATAGAGCACCCTGCGAATGGGTTTATTAATCAGGTACTGTGAACTTATAAATTGTCCTGTTAACATTCCAAGAAGAGCAGTACAGATTGCAGGTATTGTACTTAACAGACCTTCGCTGTCTCCATATTCATAACAGCAAAACCTTCCCGGTAACATCAACCTGTCGATATATCCCGCAAGGTTGCCTTGCATGGAAAAAGGATCGGTGGCTCCAAGATCATGTGCAGGAAAGAGAAGAAACATCAGCCAGTAGACGATCAGTATTCCTGCAAACCAGACAATACGGAATGTGAGTTTTGAATTCATAAAAATAAGAGCTGCAAACATCCATGCCAGACCGATTCGTCCCAGAACGCTTCCATAACGCATATGTGCAAAATCGAAGTTTATGCCATTATTATAGATAATACCTAAAAGAAGAAGTAACAATCCACGGCTGATCACCTGTTTATAAATTGATTTCCGGCTGTCATTCATGGCAGTTCTCTTGGCAAGGGAGAAGGGAAAAGATATTCCGGCTATGAAAAGAAACAGGGGAAAGATCATGTCATAAAAATGAAAACCGTGCCATGGCACATGCTCAAGCTGTTCCGCCCACCATTTAAAAACGGGCCATCCCGTTAGTGATGCCAGACCAATAAAAATACTTTCACCGCCCATAATCCAGAACATATCGAATCCACGAAGTGCATCGAGTGAATGCAATCTTGTTGCAGAAGATGTTGTTTTCGATTCCATATTTCTCTATTGTTTTTTGAATCTGCATAAGGGTAAAACTTTTTCAGTAAATTGATTTTTTTCACATTTAATTTGCATATTTGATGAGATATCATTTTAGCGATTTCAAATATAGCAAAATTGTGAATGGCAGTTTTTAATTTTATTTCCCATAAATTATGAGTGTTCCCCAATCAGGATCAGGACCGGGACTTAAGAGGGTTCTCGGACTATCATCACTAATCCTATATGGCATTATACTTATTCAGCCAACTGCTCCAATGCCGCTTTTCGGGGCTGCAGCCACACTTGCAAAAGGCCATGTGGTGACTACAATAATCATAGGAATGATAGGAATGATGTTCACTGCAATAAGTTACGGGAAGATGGCCAATGTTTACCCGAGTGCCGGTTCTGCTTACGCCTACGTAACAAGGGAGATTCATCCTTCAGTAGGTTACTTTATTGGTTGGGGGATGATATTTGATTATGTTATGAATCCGATAATCTGTGTGATATGGATCAGCAAAGCGGCAATGAATATGATCCCTGAAATTCCTTTTCCGGTATATGTTGTTGCATTTACCCTGCTTTTCACCGGGATGAATCTAAGGGGGATTGAAGCAAGTTCGAGGACAAATGCAATTATTGCTACCGGATTAGGTGTTGTGATCATACTGTTCCTTGGTTCAGCAATTCGTTACCTGATGATCCATCCTCCTGCAGGTGTTTCTGAATGGACAAGGCCTTTCTATGATCCTCAGACTTTTTCATTTTCAGCTGTTTCAGCCGGTGCTTCACTTGCTGTACTGACCTATATCGGATTTGATGGTATATCAACTCTTTCGGAAGAGGTAAAGAATCCACGACGGAATATTCTCCTGGCATCGGTTCTTGTATGTATAATAACAGGCACACTGGCTTCGATACAGGTTTATACCGCTCAGATGGTATGGCCCGGAACCTCATTTCCTGATCAGGATACAGCATTTGTTTATGTTGCAGGCAGGGCGGGAGGCCAGTGGTTGTTTCATGTAGTGAATTTTGCACTTCTCATAGCAACTATTGGTTCAGGATCCGGCGCCCATCTTGGTGCAGGAAGGCTACTTTACGGCATGGGTCGCGATAATGCCATCCCAAAGAAATTCTTTGCATACATTAATCCAAAAACAAGGATACCTTCGAACAACATAATACTTATCGGGGTATTTGTACTGATCGGCGCTTTCCTTGTTACATACCCTCTCGGAGCACAGCTTCTCAACTTCGGAGCTCTTATCGCATTTATGGGAGTAAATGCCTCATCATTTGTACATTACTTTCTGTTCAGCAAGAAAAAGACATTTTTGAATTTCATTGTTCCGGTACTGGGATTTTCTATTTGCCTTTTTCTCTGGTTCAGCCTTGGAATGAAAGCAAAGATTGTTGGTATGATATGGCTTTCAGCAGGTGTACTGTACGGTGCTTACCGTACATCATGGTATCGTAAACCAATGCAGTTTGCCGAACTTAACAATAATGAAGATTAAATCAGCAGGTATCATAAATAACTTAAAATAAATAAATTATGAAAAAATCAGGAAATTTTTTGCTTCTCTTCATTGCCTTTACATTGATAATAATGTGTCTGACAACCGGAAACAACTCTTTGTCAGCACAGGCAAAGCAGGAGTATTATGAATTAAGGGTTTATCACTTAGCATGGGGGAGCGGACAGGAAGGTAAAGTGGATGCCTTTCTGAAGGATGTTTACTTACCCGCTCTTCATCGTGCAGGCATTGCAAAAGCAGGTGTCTTTAAACCTATTGAGACAGATGTGCTTTCCGGCAAAAGGATCTTTGTTCTGATTCCGTTTAAAACAATCGATCAGTATTTTATGCTTCCGGAAGTTCTTGGTAAGGATAAGGCTTATCTTGATGCAGGAAAAGCATTTATTGATGCTCCATATAATGAAGCTCCTTATGCAAGAGTAGAAAGTATTGTTTTAAAGGCATTCAAGAATATGCCTCAGCCCTTTTTCCCGTCTTATACAAATCCGGTATCCGAAAGAGTGTATGAACTTCGCAGTTACGAGAGTGCAACAGAGGCTAAAGCCAGTAAGAAGATACATATGTTCAACGAAGGAGGTGAAATAGATATATTCACCAGCCTCAAATTCAATGCAGTATTCTATGGAGAGGTAATCGTCGGTGGTGCAAGGCCAAACCTTATGTATATGACCACATTTACCGATAATGCATCGCGTGAGGAACACTGGAAAGCATTCGGGGCTACCGCCGAGTGGAAGAAACTCTCTGCAATGGAGGAATACAAAAACACAGTGTCGAATATCGACAGGTATCTTCTTCGTCCGACAAATTATTCGGATTTTTAGTAAGACTCTGTGGCCAGTGGTAAAATCTTACTTTTTCAACACTCCCGTTGGGCATAGCCGTCAACCTACGCATAGTTTTGATGGAGGGAAAGAGGGTTAAAGTTTCCCCTCCTTTTGAAGGAGGGGTGGCCGCAGTACATTGATTGTTAATTTATTGAAGGTTTATTCTGCGGCCGGGGTGGTTGATTGGCGAAGCTAACCACTTCTTATTTTTAGATAACTTTCCTTATCTCACTTTTTGATTATTAAGCTAACTGTAATTCAAATTTATTCTTAAACTTAATACTGTTAATCCCAGGCATACCTTTAATAATTCTTGTCAATAACTTTATGTAGTGTATTACAGTCAGCAGAGTTAATTGTATTATTCATTCAAATCAACCACCCCGGCCGGGAGATGGATCTTGTAATGATAAGATAATCAGTTGTCCCGGCCACCCCTCCTTCAAAAGGGGGGGAAATTTATACTACACTTTTTAGAAACAACAGTCTTAGGTTGACGGCTATGTTCCGTTGGGGTGAGGTCATTTATACCGGCACATCTATTTTCGATATAGCATCTTCCACCTCTGCTGTTGTCAGCTCATGATCGGGCAGATTATTTTCGAAGTACTTCTCATAGGCAGAAATATCAAAATGGCCATGGCCGCTGAGGTTGAAGAGAATATTTTTTGATACACCTTCAAGGTCGGCTTTTCTTGCTTCATCAAGTGCGCCTGCTATTGCATATGAAGATTCAGGTGACGGGAGTATCCCTTCTGTCCTGGCAAACAGGACAGCACCTTCAAAGCATTCCCTTTGCATCTTGGCTTTTGCCTCAATGAAACCGTCCTTGAGAAGCTGGCTTACAAGCACTCCTGCACCATGGTAACGCAGACCTCCTGCATGGATCTTATCAGGCATGAAGTTATGTCCCAGTGTGTACATCGGAAGGAGAGGGGTCATACCTGCTGTATCGCCAAAGTCATAGGTGAACTTGCCTTTTGTCAGTTTAGGGCATGATGAAGGTTCCACGGCTACAAGTCTGATATTCTTACCATGCTGCAGTTTTTCGCGGAGGAATGGAAATGCTATTCCTGAAAAGTTTGATCCGCCTCCGAAACAGCCAATCACCACATCCGGATAATCTCCGGTCTTTTCAAGCTGAATCATTGCTTCCTGTCCGATTATGGTCTGGTGAAGGATTACGTGATTAAGTACACTGCCAAGTGAGTATTTAGTATAAGGATCCTGTACGGCAACCTCTATTGCTTCGGAAATTGCTATACCCAAACTTCCTGGTGACTCCGGATCAATTTCAAGAACTTTCCTTCCCGCTGCTGTCAGTGTACTGGGCGAAGGAACAACCTTGGCATTGTAGACGTTCATCATAAGTTTCCTGCCAGGCTTCTGATCATAGCTGACTCTGACCATGAAGACCAGCAATTCCATACCGAAGTGGTTACATGCAAAACTCATTGCGCTTCCCCACTGGCCGGCTCCTGTTTCTGTGGTTATTCTCTTTATACCTTCCTGCTTATTATAGTAAGCTTGTGCTATAGCAGTATTGGCTTTATGAGAACCGGAATAGTTTCCTCCTTCATACTTGTAGTAAATCTTACTTTTTGTTCCCAGCGCTTTTTCCAGACTGACAGCCCTGAACAGAGGCGACGGACGATAAGTATGATAGAGGTCGCGAACCTCCTCCGGTATGTCTATATACCTTTCCGTTGATACTTCCTGCTTTATAAGTTCCATCGGGAAAATTGCAGAAAGGTCCTCCGGACCAACAGGCTGCCTTGTTACCGGATTCAATGGAGGCAACGGTTTGTTAGGCATATCTGCCATAATATTATACCATTGCCCCGGCATTTCTTTCTCGCTTAAGATGATTTTTCTGAGTTTTTCCATAGGTCTAAATTTTATGTAGGTTAATAATTGCATACAAGAAAGGCACGCTGTGAACAGCATGCCTCTATACAGAAATATTTTCTACTCTTATAAAATGCCTTGTTTCACAGCTTTTTCAGGTTAGCTGCGCCAGGACCAGATTTTATAAAAGTTTGTGTTCATGAAGGCAAAAATAAATATTTTTTTATAAATCAAAACAAAATGTGAACCTTTTTTAAATTTTTTAATTTTCCGGATCTTTTTAATATTGGAATGATACTTAATTTATTGATTATGTTTCATTCATGAACCGTGGCTCCAAGCGTCCTGAGATCATCAAAGAAGCCGGGATATGATTTACCAACACACTGTGAATCTCTTATGTATACTCTTCCTGAGGCTTTCAATGCTGCAACAGCCATAGCCATTGTAATACGGTGATCATCATGCGATTCAACCTTTGCCCCTTCAGGTTTTCCGCCGGTGATGCTCATAATATCGCCATCAATATCTATCATTATCTTAAGTTTTCCGAATTCCAGGCGCAGAGCCTCAGCCCTGTTGCTTTCCTTGTGAATAAGCCTTGTAACCCCTTTAATTGTTGAAACTCCGTCGCAATATGCCGCAAGTACAGTAAGGGGAGGAAACAGGTCGGGTGAATGAGTCGCGTCAAAGCTGAAAGCTTTAAGCGGGGAATGTGAAATCCAGACCGAATCATCGCTTATCTTCATCTTTGCTCCTGCATCCCTTAATGCATCAAGAATTGTCATATCGCTTTGTCTGCTTGCCTTCTGAAGTCCGGTTATGGTCAATTCTCCATTGATGGCGCCTGCAACTAACAGGAATGCTCCGCCGCTCCAGTCACCTTCAACTGTATAATCATAAGGGATATACTTCTGGTTACCAGGTATTCTGAAAAGCGAGAAGTTTTCATTATGTATGGTTACCCCGAATGACTTTAAAATCTGTATAGTCATTTCTATATAGGGTTTGCTTTTCAGGTCATTGACTTTTATTTCCGAATCCTCCTGAGCCAGAGGTAATGCCATTAACAATCCGGTAAGGAGCTGACTGCTTACAGATCCGTCAATTTCACATCTGCCTCCCTTAATGGGTCCTTTAATTGTCAGGGGTAGAAATCCTCCTGAAGATGTGCAACTGACTCCCATCTGGTTCAACGCCTCCTCAATCATTTTCATCGGCCTCTTCCTCAGGGAATTTGCTCCTGTAAGTATAATCTTTTCGGGGAATAAGGCTGCAATAGGCGAGAACATTCTTATAGCCAGGCCCGATTCGCCGCAGTTAAGTTTTGATTCTCTCAGGTTACCTGTTCCGTCAACGATCATCTTATCGCTGTGTGGTTCGATCCGTGCTCCAAGACCGACGGCAATGCTCATAGCGGCCAGCGAATCATCACAGTAGGACGGATTATGGATAGTGCTTTGTCCGTCAGCAAGCAGTGCGGCAGCAATTGCACGCTGGGTCATACTCTTTGATGAAGGCGCTTTTACAGTGCCTTTCAGTGGAGACGGATCAATATATCTTTCCATAAGGTAGTTATGATAAATATTATTCTTTCAATTAGTATCCCATCTCCTCTGAGAAGCTTATTAAGATCCGAATTAAGAACATTTGAACAAACGAAATCAGAATGCAGAAGTTCTTAGTTCTTAAATCGTTTGTTCTATTGTTCTTCCTTCTTCAATTTTTGGGGTCTATTACCCTCAGGGAGTATTTTCGTCATTCATTACTTTCATCTGGTGGTTGATCGACTCCTGGTGAATTGCCTTGAATATTGCATCAATCATTTCAGCGCTGAGTCCCTTGGCCTGTCCTTTGACAATAGCTTTCTTAATTATTTCATCCCACCGGATGCTCTGCAATATAGTGATATTATTTGCCTTTTTATAGCGTCCGATAGTTTCTGCAACTTTCATTCGTTTTTCCATCAGGTCGAGAAGATGCTCATCATAAACGTCTATCTGCTGCCTCAGTTCACCGAGTACATCGAGCATTTTCGGATCGGCCGGATTCGGATTTCTCATGATGAGCCTGCTTAACAGCTCTTTAAGGTCATTTGGCGTAACCTGCTGCGCTGAATCACTTAAGGCTTTCGCAGGATCGATGTGCGACTCTATCATGAGACCGTCGAAGTTCAGGTCCATTGCCTTCTGTGATATTTCGTGGAGATATGCCCTGGCGCCGGCAATATGACTCGGATCGCAAATTATGGGAAGATCGGGGATCCTTCGTCTCAGTTCGATCGGAAGCTGCCAGTTGGGCTGGTTACGATAAAGTGTCTTTTCATATGATGAAAATCCCCTGTGAATAGCTCCGATCCTTGTGATACCGGCCCTGGCGATACGCTCTATTGCACCTATCCATAGCTCAATATCAGGATTTATGGGATTCTTTACAAGAACCATAACATCAACGCCCTGCAGTGCATCCGATATTTCCTGTACTGTGAAAGGATTAACAGAAGTTCTTGCCCCGATCCAGAGCATGTCAATGCCATATTTAAGCGCTTCATAAACATGGCGTTCATTGGCAACCTCTGTTCCCACAAGCATTCCGGTCTCCTGTTTTACTCTCCTGAGCCATTTCAGACCTTTCGAGCCAACTCCCTCAAATGAATCAGGACGAGTACGCGGTTTCCAGATGCCGGCACGGAATACACTTATTTCATTAAGCGATGCCAGTTGCCTGGCAGTCTCCATTACCTGCTCTTCGGTTTCAGCGCTGCACGGGCCGGAGATAAGAAATGGTCTGCCTTTGTACCCTTTCCAGTCGGTTATTTGCGAATTTTCGATTTTCAGTACCATTTTTAAAAGTTGAAAGTTTAAGTTTAAAGTTCAATGTTGAATGTTCAAAAGTTAATTCAGTATTTTCCTGATCTTGTTTGCTTCTTCCATAAGGTTTTTTAATCCCTCCATATCTTTATCCTTTATCATTTTCCTGAAAAGATTCATTTTTTCTATGTAGGTATCCATTACTTCAATAATATATCCTGAATTTTCAATAAAGATAGGAGCCCAGGTTTCCCCGTTGCTTTTTGCCAGACGGACCGTACTCTCAAATCCTCCGCCGGCAAGCGCAAGAATATTCTCTTCCTCCTGTTCTTTTTCCAGAACGCTTAATGCCAGCGAGAATGATGTGATATGCGATATATGAGATATATAGGCAACATGGATATCATGTTCTGACGAGTTCATATATACCTTTCGCATATTGAGTATATCCAGCATCTGTTCAGCTTTAAAGAGAGCATCAGGGTCACTCAGTTCCTTATCGCAGATTATAACATTCTTGTAATCAAAAAGTTTTCCGATTGCTGCCAGGGGGCCTGAAAACTCGGTTCCTGCCATTGGGTGTGCAGCTACGTATCTGCCTCTTGCAGGATGGTTTCTTGCTGCTTCTGCCATACCCACTTTTGTTGACCCCATATCTGTTACAACTTTTGATGTGCCCGCAATCCTGTCAAGTATTGATGGAAGCATTTTACAATTAGTGCTTACCGGTGTGGAAAGAATTATCAGTTCACTTCTGTCTATTGCATTTTCCAGTGTCTCAATTTCATCAACCAGTCCGCACAGTTTTGCAATATTCTGATGGTGCAGACTTGAATCAACCCCTATTATCGTGTCTGCAAATTTGCGTTTGCGAAGGTCCACTGCCATTGACCCTCCGATGAGTCCTATTCCTACTATTGCTATTGTCATTTGTTGTATTGTTTTTAAAACTCATTAACCCACCCCCAACCCCTCCGGGGAGGGGAGCCCCCACTATCGAATACCGATTACCGATTACTGAATACCGATTACAATTATCTTTCATTCATATATTTAACGAACCTTTCTTTGGCTTCATGTAATTTTTCTTCAGTGGCACACAGCGAGATACGGATATACCGTTCGCCATTGAGGCCGAAAATAAATCCGGGTGTTATGAATACATGTGTTTTTTGAAGGATGTTTTCAACATAGTCTTCACATGATTTTATCTTTTCCGGGATTTTTCCCCATACAAATAATCCAACCTGTTCTTTATTATACCGGCATTTGAGGATATCCATTATCTCTTCAACAATTTTGCGTCGCCGGGCATACACTTCATTAACAGTATCGTACCACGAATCCGGATTATTAAGCGCTTCGGCTGCGGCTGCCTGCATCGGAAGGAACATCCCTGAGTCCATATTGCTCTTGACTTTAAGTATACTTTTAATATATTCCTGGTGACCTGCGACCATTCCGATACGCCATCCGGCCATATTCTGCGACTTGCTTAATGAGTTCAACTCCAGCGCTGTATCCTTCGCACCTTCTACTGCAAGTACACTGGTGTATTCTTTGTTCAGAATAAAGCTGTATGGATTGTCATTGATAAGAAGAATGTTGTTTTTTCCCGCAAACCTGACCAGTTTTTCGTAGAGAGCCATCGATCCCTTTGTGCCTGATGGCATGTGAGGATAATTGATCCACATGAGTTTAACATTACTCAGATCGCTTTTATCAAGAGAATCCAGATCGGGGAGCCAGCCTGATTTTTCAGTAAGATCGTATTTTCTTACTATGCCCCCGACAAGATTAGTCACAGATGTATATGTGGGATAACCCGGATCAGGAACAAGTACCTCATCGCCCGGATTGACGAATGCCATGCTGATATGCATAATGCCCTCCTTGCTTCCCATCAGAGGCAGTATCTCATTATCGGGATTCAGATCAACATGAAAATATTTTTTGTACCATTCTGCAAATGCTTTCCTCAGGGCAGGAATACCGGTATAACTCTGGTACCCGTGCGATGCCGGCTTCTGCGCTTCAGCAATAAGCGCCTCAACCGTGCCGGCTGATGGTGGCTGATCGGGACTTCCGATACCAAGGCTGATGATATTGGCTCCTTCTCTCCTCATCCTGTCGATCTGGGCAAGCTTTTGTGAGAAGTAATACTCCTGAACTGATTCCGTACGTTTTGCAGGTTTAACTTTCATATAACATATCTCCTTTATAATATACACCAAGTATTTCAAGGTCGCTTGTGTGGTCTCTCAATACTCTTTTAATGACGTCAGAGTTTGTATCCTTCGGCAGTTCAAGATCGCAATAGAACATATACTGCCATTCTCCGTTAAGTCGTGGCACAGACTGGATTTTGGAAAGGTTTATTTCCATTTCAGCCAGTTTGACAAGTACTTTTGCAAGTGATCCGGGTTTATGTCCGGTTGAGAAACAGATAGATACCTTATTACCTTTTTTGTTTCCCCTTTCCTCCGGACCAACAACGAGAAACCTGGTGTAGTTTTGCTTGTAAGTCTCTATTCCGGGGGCAATAATTTTGAGGCCATATATCCGTGCCGCTTCCGAGGAGGCAATTGCAGCAATACCTTTCAGTTTGTTTTCACTCACCTGTTTTGCACTTCCTGCTGTATCATCACTTTCCATCAGAGTCCATGAGGGGTATTTCTTAAGGAAGTCCATGCATTGTGCAAGGGCAATGGGGTGTGAACGGACCTCATGAATACTATCAATAGTCTGACCGGGTAATGCCATGAGATTCTGTATGATACGCAGGTTGTGTTCTCCCAGCATTTTCATCCCCGATTCGCGTATAAGAGTATAATTTTGCAGGATGCTTCCTGACCTTGCATTTTCGATGGCCATAACGGCATAATCTGCTTCGCCGGCAAGCACGGAGCCAATAGTATGATCAAAAGTAGAGCAGGGAACAATCTCTATTTTATCATAATTAAAGTACTGCCTTGCAGCTACTTCATGAAAACAACCTTTCTCTCCCTGTATTGATACTTTCATTTCCTTCCCTGTTATTAAAAAATCAAGGGTCCTTTTCGGGGACCCTTGTTATCATATAAATCTTTTATTTGTATACAACAATCCCCTTATCTCTTCTTAAAATAAAAAAAGAAGTAAAAAAAGGTGAAAGAAAATTTGTATACAATATTCATTATTCGTGCTTATTGGCTTACAAAAGTATACTATTTTTCAGAATAACAAATTAAATTCTAATAAAAATGTGTATTACGTTATTTTTTGTATAAGGGCATTTTTTACAATTCCCCCTTTGAAGGGGGCATGGAGGATGTTCTTCGAAGAATAACCCACCCCTAACCCCTCCCAGGAGGGGAACTCTAAGCCCAAACCTTCCTGCCTCACTCCTCACTCCTTATGCCGTTCCTTAAGCACCTCTTCAATTTCCTGAAGCGAAGTTCCTTTTGCCCTTAGCAGTATCAGCAGATGATAGAGAAGGTCGGCTGCCTCGTTCTTAAAGAGATCGTCATTATTATCCTTTGATTCGATAACGAGTTCTACCGCCTCTTCTCCAACCTTTTGTGCCACTTTGTTAATGCCTTTTTTATAGAGCTTATTGGTATATGAGTCCTTTTCATCATCGTCAATACGCTGATTAATAACCTGCTCAAGGTTGTATAAAAATCCTCTGGCAGTATCGGTGCCAAAGCATGAATTGGTACCGATATGGCATGTCGGACCTGCTGGTTTTGCTTTTATCAGTATCGAATCATTGTCACAATCAGTCAGTATCTCTTTAACATACAGAAAATTACCCGATGTTTCTCCTTTTGTCCAGAGACGGTTTTTACTCCGGCTGAAGAATGTTACTCTGCCTTCTTTAGTGGTTTGTTCAAGTGCTTCCTGGTTCATATAGCCAAGCATCAGAACCTGTAATGTGACATTGTCCTGTATAATAACGGGTACAAGTCCGTTTCCCTTGGTGAAATCTATTTTCATTTTCAATATATTTAAACTCTGATATTTGTTTCTCAATCTGCACGAACTCACCCCCTGCCTTCGCTCCGCTCAGTTTTTCCCCCTCTCTGCTGTGCAAAGAGGGGGAAATGCCTGAAGGAAAATTAGTTTAAGCCCCCTCTTTACGAAGTAGTGAGAGCCTGTCCCGTTTCAGCGGGAGGGTTTGGGGGTGAGTTCATGAGTAAATCAGTTATTCCATTATTATAATCTAACTGCAATATTCTCATTTTTCAGATACTTCTTAAGGTCCCTGATATCGATTTCCCCGAAGTGGAAAATGCTTGCTGCAAGGGCTGCACTGCACCCGGTATGGAAAAAAACATCCCTGAAGTGCTCCATGCTTCCTGCTCCGCCCGATGCAATAACAGGAATATTAACATTTCTGCTCACTTCTGTTGTTATATCCAGGGAAAAGCCTTCTTTGGTTCCATCACTATTCATTGATGTAAGAAGAATTTCTCCGGCTCCCAGTTCCTCAACCTTTTTTGCCCATTGCATTGTTTTAAGTGGAGTCGGTACCCTTCCTCCATTCACAAATACTTTCCATCCGTCATCATTTAATTTGGTGTCAATTGCTACAACAACGCACTGGCTTCCGAATTGTGCTGCAATATCAGATATCAATTCAGGCCTCTTTACTGCCGATGAGTTTACAGTTACCTTATCTGCTCCGGCTTTGATAAGAACAGCGACATCTTCAACAGTGTCAATTCCTCCGCCAACTGTAAAAGGGATATTTATCTCTGCCGCAATCCTTTCAACCAGGCCGGCAAGGGCTTTTCTGTTTTCGATGGTAGCTGTGATATCAAGAAAAACCAGTTCATCTGCACCCTGTTTTACGTATTCTTTTGCAAGTTCAACCGGGTTGCCTGCATCAATGAGGTTCAGGAAATTTACACCTTTTACTGTTCGCCCGTCTTTGATATCCAGACAAGGAATAATCCGTTTTTTTAACATTGTTCTGCCAGTTCTTTCAGTGTTATTTTTCCTTCATAAAATGCTTTGCCTATTATTGCCCCTTCGCATCCGGCATTCCGGAGATCCTCAATATCTTTCATGGAGGAGATTCCTCCGCTGGCAATCAGGCTGACCTTTACTTCATCCAGTATCTCTTTATAGAGAGCTGTTGAGGGTCCCTGCAGCATACCATCCTTTCTGATGTCAGTGCAGATTGTATATTTCACTCCTTTTGACCGGTAATCAGAAACAAAACTGACTACATCTATATCAGTCTTTTCAAGCCAGCCTCCGGCAGATATTTTCCTGTTTATAAAATCAGCACCCAGGATCAGTTTTTCCTGTCCGAGCTTTGCAAGCCAATCAAGAAACAGATGAGGATCGGTGACGGCAACACTTCCTGTTGTTGCCTGTCGTGCCCCTGCATTAAATACCGTAATAAGGTCTTCGTATGATCTCAATCCACCCCCGAAGTCGACTTTCAACTTCGTTTTCCAGGCGATCTTCTCAAGAATTTTAAGGTTCTCTATCTTTTTATTCCTGGCCCCATCGAGATCAACAAGATGGAGGTAATGCAATCCGCTGTCCTCAATCTGCCTGGCAATCTCAAGAGGGTCCTCATTATAAACCTTCTTAGTATTAAAATCACCCCTTGTCAGTCTGACACATTTCCCGCCTATTATATCTATAGCTATTATTATTCTCATAGATCAAGAAAGTTTTTAAGGATTTTTTCACCCACCCCTGCTGATTTTTCGGGATGGAACTGGGTGGCATAGAAATTATCCCTCTGCATTGCTGCACTGAATGGCAGTATATATTCGGAGGTGGCAATTGTACACGATGATATTTCTGCATAAAAACTGTGTACAAAGTAAACATCATCATTAAGTGAGATATCTTTAAACAGATCCCCTTTCATATTAATGAAATTATTCCAGCCCATATGAGGGATCTTATCAACCGGCGGGAACAGCTTCACACTGGCAGGGAAAATGCCAAGACATTTAGTCTCTGCCTCCTCCGTGAACCTGCATAAAAGCTGCAATCCCAGGCAGATACCCAGTATTGGCTGCCTGAGTGATATTATCGTTTGATCGAGCTTCCTCTCCTTCAGGTATGCCATTGCAGATCCTGCTTCACCAACACCCGGGAATATTACTTTATCGGCTCTTTCCAATTCATTCTGATCATCAGTAATTATACTCTCATAACCCAGCCTTGTGACTGCATTTCTGACCGACATGATGTTACCGGCATTGTATCTTACAATGGCTATCATAAAGAACCCTTTGTTGATGGCAGGTTATAATTATCTGTCTGCTTCGCTGCTATTTTAATGGCTTTTGAGAATGCCTTAAAAATTGCTTCTATCTTGTGATGCTCATTATCTCCTCCGGCTTTTATATTAAGGTTGCATTTTGCGCTATCGGAGAATGATTTGAAGAAGTGAAAAAAAAGTTCAGTCGGTATCTCTCCAATCTTCTCCCTTTTAAATTCAGTTTCCCATATAAGCCACGATCTCCCGCCAAAGTCTAAAGCAACTTCTGCAAGAGAGTCATCCATGGGAAGAACAAAGCTGTATCTTTCAATTCCTTTTTTACCGCCAAGAGCCTTAAGAAATGCTTCACCGAGAGTGATAGCTACATCTTCAACTGTATGGTGCTCATCTACATTGAGGTCTCCTTTTGCTTCTATATCAAGATCAACATTGCCATGCCTGGCTATCTGTTCAAGCATGTGATCAAAGAATCCAAGCCCGGTTTGAATATTGCTTTTTCCTGTTCCGTCGAGATTAAGTCTGACCAGAATCTGTGTCTCTGATGTTTTTCTGTTTACTTTTGCTGTCCGCGGAATCCGCTTAAGGAAACTGTATATTTCATTCCAGTCAGTCGTACATAAAGCAGCATCGGACGAAAATGCAGTGTTTATGAAAATCGCATTACATCCCAGATTCTTAGCCAGTTGAATATCAGTCAGCCTGTCGCCAATAACGTATGATGAACCGAGATCGATTCCCTTTGCCAGGTACCGGGTCAGCATAGAAGTACCGGGTTTCCGGGTCGGAGCTTTATCTGCAGGAAGTGTCCTGTCGATGAATATCTCCTTAAACTCAATGCCTTCGCCCTTCAATATTCTGATCATCAGGTTCTGCACAGGCCAGAAAGTGTCCTCGGGATATGATGCTGTACCAAGTCCGTCCTGATTTGTCACCAGTGCCATTTCATAGTCACACTCCCTTGCGATTTTTGAAAGACAAGTGATTGCTCCGGGCAAAAAAACCATCTTATCAAAGCTGTCAACCTGTTCTTCTGCAGGTTCCTCAATTATAGTACCGTCCCTGTCAATAAAGAGTACCTTCTTCATATTTTTATTGTTTTAAGGGCGTTGACAAGTAATTTGTTTTCAGAAGGTTTGCCAACTGTGATCCTGATGCAGTCCTTAATAACCTGATTGCGGTTCCTTGTAATGATATTCATCTTAACGAGTGAATTGTAAACAAGATCGGCATTTTTTACTTTCACAAGCAAAAAATTGGAATCGGATGGAAATACTTTATCTGTAAGGCTCATTTCAGAAAGTTTTTCCCTGAGAATGGCTTTTTCCATTTTTATCCTCCTTACCTGCTTTTTCACCTTCTCAGTTTTGGAGAGTTTGTTCAGTGCAGCTCTCTGGTTGATAGTACTGATGTTATACGGAGGTTTTACTTTATTGAAATATTGAATTATCTGTGGGTTAGTGAAGGCCATCCCGACTCTGACCGATGCCAGTCCCAGCGCTTTGCTGAATGTCTGCATCACTATCAGGTTCGGATATTTTTCAATCATTTTTAAAAATGATGGTTTGTCGCTGAAATCAATATAGGCTTCATCAATTACCACAATACCTCTGAAAGTTGAGATAATATGCTCAATATCAGCATAATTCATGCAATTACCTGTGGGGTTGTTAGGAGAACAGATAAATGTCAGTTTCAGGTTCCTGTCTGATAACAGTGGCTTAACTTTTTGCAAATTGATCTGAAACGAGCTGTTCAATGGTATCCTGATAACCTCAATGTCATTGACTGATGCTGACACTTCATACATCCCGTAAGTGGGAGTGAAGGTAAGTATTTTATCAATACCTGGCCTGCAGAATACCCTGAAACAAAGATCGATGATCTCATCGCTGCCGTTACCAATGAAAATATTTTCTAACGCGATACCCTTAACTTCAGAAACTGCTTTTTTTAACTCTGTCTGATATGGATCGGGATAACGGTTCAGTGCGCCATATGGATTCTCATTGGCGTCCATGAATATACCCTCTTTGCCCTTGAACTCATCCCGTGCACATGAATAGGGAGTGAGCTTTACGACGTTCTCCCTTACCAGTTCTTTGATATTAACCATTCTTTAAGCTTTTTAGTCTTACACTTACTGCATTTTTATGGCCATGAAGATTCTCGGCTTCTGCCATTATCTCGATAACCGGACCAAGCTCTCTGATGCCATCAGCACTAAGTTCCTGGAATGAGATCTTTTTCTGGAAACTTTCGACTGAAACTCCGCTGAAATTACGTGCAAAGCCATTCGTTGGCAGAGTATGGTTCGTTCCTGAGGCGTAATCCCCGGCGCTTTCGCAACTGAAACTTCCAAGAAACACCGAACCGGCATTGATCACTTTATCCGCCAGTTCATAACAGTTCCTTGCATTTATTATCAGATGTTCAGGCGCATAGATATTGCTGAATATCATGCACTCCTCAAGTGATGGCAGTACAACAGACATACTGTGCTCAAGGGCTTTTAATGCAATCTCCTTTCTTGGAAGTCCCTGAAGCTGATTTTCAATTTCAGTTTTCACCTTTCCGGTAAGTTCCCTGTAATCTGTAAGTAATACGACCTGACTGTCAACTCCGTGTTCTGCCTGCGAAATAAGGTCAGCTGCAATGAATTCAGGATTTGCATTTCTGTCAGCTACAACAAGCACTTCGCTTGGACCTGCGGGCATGTCTATTGCAATGCCATCCTGCTGGATCAGCTCCTTGGCTTTTGTGACATACTGATTTCCCGGACCAAAAATCTTATAAACTTTTGGTATGGATTCTGTTCCGTATGCCATCGCAGCAATAGCCTGAGCGCCTCCTGTTTTGAAAATCTGAGTTAATCCTAAACAATCTGCAGTGTAAAGGATAACAGGATTTACCCTTCCATCCTTCCCGGGAGGAGTACAGAGAATTATCTCGCTACAGCCGGCAAGCTTAGCCGGAATGCCAAGCATGAGTACTGTTGAGAACAGAGGAGCGCTACCTCCCGGTATATAGAGTCCGACCTTTTCTATTCCAACGCTTTTTCTCTGGCAAACCACACCCTTTGAAGTCTCTACAGAAGATTCCTCATGAACCTGTGCCAAGTGGAATTTTTGCAGATTGGTTCTGGCAACTCCGATTGCTTTTTTCAGTTCATCAGGAACCAGGTCTGAGGCCTGCTTAATCTCATCCGGAGTAACTTTCAGGTTTTCAATTTCTATTCCATCGAATTTTCCGGAGTAGTAAGCAAGCGAAATGTCTTTATCTTGCTTTACTGTATCGAGAATACTTCTTACAGTTGCTTCAAGGTCAGACTTTTCCAGTACGGGCCGGCTGCAAAGCGCTTCCCAGGATTTTTTTTCAGGGTACAAGATTGTTTTCATCACAATATCATTTTTTCTATCGGGATTACGAGTATGCCTTCTGCACCAGCCTCCTTAAGCTGGTTTATTCTTTCCCAGAATTCATCTTCCTTTACCACCGAGTGGAGGCTGCACCATCCTTTTTCTGCCAGGGGTAATATTGTCGGGCTTTTCATTCCCGGCAGGATTTCACAGATCCTGTTTACGGCTGATTCCGGTGCATTGAGGAGTATGTATTTGTTTTCCTTTGCATTTTTTACGGCTCTTATTCTGAAGAGGAGGCTATTGAGGATCGTCTGTTTTTCAAGGCTAAGATTCTTGTATGCAATTATCACAGCCTGGCTTTTCAGTATTGTCTCAACTTCAAACAATCCATTGGTAAGCAAAGTGCTGCCGGAGCTGACAATATCACATATTGCATCTGCCAGCCCGATCCCCGGGGCAATTTCCACACTTCCGCTGATCTCTTCAATCTCGGCAGTTATACTATGTTTTTTGAGAAAGTCATTCAGAAGCTTAGGATAACTCGTGGCAATCTTCCTGTTCATGAAATAGCCCGGTCCGGTGTAGGATTCCTCCTTTGGTATTGCAAGGCTGAGCCGGCAGCTTGCAAAGCCAAGCTGTTCAACAATAGTAACATCCTTTGCTTTTTCGAAGACCATATTCTCTCCAAGTATGCCAATATCGGCAACCTGTTGTTCTATATACTGAGGAATATCATCATCCCTGAGGAACAGTACTTCAACAGGGAAATTATGAGCTTTGGTTTTAAGGACACTTATGCCATTGGAGAATTTAATCCCGCACTCTTCAAGAAGTTTCTTGGAATTGTCGCTAAGCCGCCCGTTTTTCTGGATCGCAATTTTCAGTACACTCATTTTACTTTTACTTATGTGTCTGAGCATGCCGACAGGGATAAAAAAACCCGTCTGTTCTGCTCAGACGGGTTTATGATATTTTATAATATGCACATATCACTATCTCCTCGCCTGAAAGCAACTATGAAAATTATGATGATGTGAATTTCTGCAAAACATTATTAATAAATATAAATACAAAGATAGCAATAAATTAATAATTAACACAGAAAAATAACAAAAAGTGATATTCAATCATTAGTTCCTATGCAAGAAGTTTCTCCAACTTCATTTTCCATTTTTCCCAGTCCTTCATTTCTTTCGTCTGTAAGTCAATGAACTTCTGTGTATGGTCATGATGGACTAAATGGCAGAGCTCATGAATAATTACATATTCAATGCAACCTTTAGGCGCTTTAATCAATTCAGGATTTAAAATAATTTTACCTTTTGGTGTACAACTTCCCCACCTGGTCGGCATGTCTCTCAACACGATTGATGACGGCTCAATATTGTACTTTTTAAAATTGTCTATAAGTGGCTGAGCTATTGTTCTTAACTTCAATTTTGCATTCTGCAAATACCATTCTCCAACTAATTGTTTAATCCTTGTTTTATCATTCGCTGTAGCTTCGATACACTTCCCTTTCAATTTGACAGATTCAAAATTATTCTGAATTATCTTAAGACGGTATTCCCTTCCGAGATAAAGGTGAGTTTCCCCGGAAATATATTTTCTTGCCGGAGTCCTGGGATGAAAATAAAGAAAGAAACTTTGCTGTCTGATTATCCATGGAGCTTTCTTCCGGAGTTTTTCTTTTACCTTTTCAAGAGATGTGTCGAATGGTGCTTTTACCAGGACTGATAAGTCTGGTTTAACTGTAATACCTAAAGATTTCCGATCTGAATATTCCAAATGAAAATCTATCTGTTTTGAGCCAAATTGAATAGTGGATGTCATTACCTGTAACGGATTTTAGCAACTTCAATGCACTTATTTGTGATTTCATCCATTTCTCCAAATGAAAGAGCCAGATGGTATTTGTCTCTCATCTCATCAATTAAATAATCGCCTATTTCAATTTGCAGTTTTCCCGTAATATTCGTTTTATATTGCCAATCAATTATTGGTTTATTATTATCAAGAACAGCCTTTTGAATCAACTCGTCAATATTCAATGCTGCCTGTGTTGAAATTTCTCTCCTGACAATAAAATCCTGAATATTTTCACTTAAAGATTCTACACATAAACCATAAAATGCTTTTGCAACATCTTTGTCTTTTAAATCTTCAGGAATATCGCTGTCAGTGTGGGCTAAAACATTGTTCATGATCTCCTGAACCCTGTTTAAATATATTGTTTCATTGATACGATTTGATTCATACTCCATAATGGCTTCCTGCAACATCTGTGAAAACTTTTTGTAGAAGGCAGGATCTTCCTCCATTTTCTCAGAAATATGCTTTGAAGTTCTGCTTGCAATCTTATCTGCCTTTGCTGCCTTTCCTATTGTTTTCTCAACTTCTTCCTGAAATTTATCTTTTTCGAAAATATTTACCAATTCTGTAATCACTTCAATTTTGTCAGTCGTGATGTGTGTATCAATAAGTTTTTGGATCTGCCCTTCATATTGTTTATAGTCAATTTCATCAGAATACCTTTCAACAACTGCAACACGAAGTTTCAGAAACATTGTAAGATCTTCTTTGTAACGTCTAATCGTCTTTTCATCAACCTCCTTATAGAACTGAATAGAAGAGAGTGCAAGCTTCAAACCTTTTGCAAATGCAGCCAGCTTATCATAAAACAAAACCCTTACAGCTTCATCCTTTAACAATAACTGATAAGCTTCTGCATCACGTTTGTTTGTAACGGTTTTGAAAAGATCCCACAACTCCGAATGTTTCTGTGGCAATTTTCTTATTTCATCGTTGATATTTTTGAGGGTTCCTATCAGATCATCATCGTCAAAATCCTCAAATGAAGAATACATTTGCATTGCATCATCCAAATTTTCAATCACACCATAATAGTCAATGATGTATCCAAATTCTTTATCAGAATAAATTCTGTTCACCCTTGCAATTGCCTGCAATAGTTTATGTCCCCTCAAATTTCTTGTCAGGTACAAAACTGTATTCCTGGGTTCGTCAAAACCGGTAAGCAACTTATCTACAACAATAATTATTTCCGGATCTTTCTGATTTTTGAAACGGCTGATGATGTTCTTCTCATAGGTTTTTGAATTACCATGTTCGTCCATCATCTTCTTCCAAAAACGATTTTCTTTATCGGTTGATTTTTCATATGCACTTTCTTCTCCCTCTCTTTCATCTAATGGAGAAATCAAAACCTCAGTGGATACCAGGCCTATTTCGTCTAAAAAATCTTTATAACGAATTGCATTTACTTTTTTATCGCAAACCAATTGTGCTTTGAAAGCTGTCCCTTGCCAGTTATCCCGGAAATTCAAACTGATATTCCATGCAATGGCATATATCTTCTGTTCAGCTCCATTAAGCTGGTCTGCACGACTGAATTTCTTTTTAAAATCAGTTTTTTGATATTCCGTTAATGGTTCTGAAACCATTTCAAAGAATGTATCCAACGGACTTGCATTTACAATTTGTCTGGGCAGTCTCCCTTCGTACAACAATGGTACCACTGCCTTGTCTTTGACAGCCTGATCAACGGTGTAAGCATCAATAATGCCTCCGAATTTTGCTGCAGTGCTCTTATCTCTTTTAAAAAGAGGAGTTCCTGTCATCGCAATAAAACAGGCGTTAGGTAATGTTTTTTGCATCTCTATGTTGAAGGTTCCGTACTGAGTCCGGTGTCCTTCATCCACCAGCACAAAAATATCGGGACTCTCCAACGGCCTGATTATTTTTTTCATAGCCGCCACAAACTTATTTATGATTGTGGTAACGACTGCATCACTTTTACTTTCTAACAATTCTACCAATCTTTGACCGGTTGTGGCATTCTCAACGAACTTTCCGCACTTTCTGAATGTGCCCGTTATCTGGTTATCCAGATCAGTCCGGTCAGTTACTAATACTATTTTGGGATTGCGGATAGATTTTTGCAACGCAATTGCCTGTGCAAGCATTACCATTGTTAATGATTTTCCGCTGCCCTGTGTATGCCAGATAACGCCACCTTGCCTCCGTCCATCTTTAAACTGAAGAATACGAATCATGGATTTTTTAATAGCGAAAAATTGCTGGTAACGAGCAATCTTTTTCTCGCCATTATCGAAAAGAATAAAGTTAAAAATAATATCCATCACTCTTTCCGGTCTGCATAAGCCATATAGATACTTATCCTGAATTGTAGGATGAATATGCTCTTTTTCCAGATCATCAAAATATTGCCTCACGTATTTAAATCGTTCACTGAACAATTTGTCTTTCTGACCTATTGAGAGTGGTTGATTTTTTAGATTCTCCAGTTCGGTGTTATATTTATTTTCTTCCCCGGCGGTTGTAAATTTTTCTTCCCACTTCGACCAGAATTTCTCAGGTGTAGCGTTGGTTGCATAAGCTGCTTCCCGGGTAGCAACACTCATAATCACCTGTGCATAAACATACAGAGCACGGATTCCATCTTCCTGTTGGCTGCGCAGATGCTGACTAATGGCCTGTGCCAATGGTTCTTTCATATCAGGCCGTTTGCACTCAATTACGCATATGGGAATACCATTCACAAACAAAACCAGGTCTGGCCGGTAATGCTCCTTGCTGGCGCTTCGCATTACACTGTATTCTTCGGTTACATGAAATACGTTATTTGTTAAAAATGTACCGGGATTCCAGTCAATGTATTGAAGGGTAATACTCTTTTTATCTCCGTCAAAATTCTGTTCAAATGCTTTTCCCAATGTAATCAGGTCGTAAACTGACTCGCAGGCAGCAATGTAACCTTCGTTCATTGGTAATTCTTTTAATGCACGAATTCCGTTCTCGATGTTGGCATCGCTTATATAAGTTGTTCTTGTTGAACTGATTCTTTTATCTGAATTGATCTCCTTCAACTGCTTCCGCAGAATATCCTCAAGCAGAACATTGCTCGTTTTGCCACCTCGTAAATTTTCGGTTTCTGCCGGGCTCAAATATTTGTAACCCATCTTTTGCAATAACTGCAAAGCGGGTATCTGGCTGATGTGATCTTCTTTGAAACTTGGTGTGTCCATTTTAATTTTCGTTTTTAAACCATTGCTCCGATATCAGAAATATGGTTTCAATCATTGAAAAAACCATCTTCTTTCCAGTTTTTAGGGTTATTGATTATATATTCCGAAATCCTATGATAGGATTTTTCATCACGAATAATGTGTTCGTAATAATTGCGTTGCCACAATTTACCATTAAATGATTTCCAACAATGGTTTTTTACGCCGCGAATATATTCCACGGTAACAATAGATTGAAACGCCCCAACAATGTCCCCAACGGTTTTCGTAGGGGCAACCCTCGTGGTTGCCCTTTTATTATCATGGGCGACGATATTATCATGGGCGACGATATTATCATGGGCGACGATATTATCATGGGCGACGATATTATCATGGGCGACGATATTATCATGGGCGACGATATTATCATGGGCGACGATATTGTCA
>Ga0209212_1000134_pt1 | contig 146892 bp, 126 predicted proteins | sample RifGroC2_FD_183996 | JGI IMG/M metagenome (GOLD analysis project Ga0209212, IMG submission 183996) | Groundwater microbial communities from Rifle, Colorado, USA - Groundwater C2 (SPAdes) (version 2) | ecosystem: Environmental > Aquatic > Deep subsurface > Groundwater | place: Rifle, Colorado...
GCTTCCTTCCCGAAAGTTCTCGGAACGGCCCGGGCCATGGGCCCCGCCGGCACCGCACTGCTCTTTTTCGAAAACGACGCCGAGGTCGCCCGGGACGGCGAGGTTCCGCCGCCGGTGAGGGCGGAGGTCCTCAACAGGATCAAGGGGATGAAGGGGGCCGGGCCCGGGAAGGAGTCGGGGACCCTCATCGGGGACGATTTCGCCGCCGCCTGGCGCCGCGTCCCCGGGGGCGTCATCGCCGTGGCGGTTCGGCCCCTCCCTCCCGCGGAGGCGATGCGGATCCGGGAAATCGCCAAGGCGTACGACGAGTACCACCAGGTGCGGTTGCTGGACGACCCGATCCGCGCCAGCTACGTCGGCATCCTCATCCTCATCACGCTCCTCATCGTCTTCGCCGCCTCCTGGATGGGGATCTACCTTGCGCAGCGAATCACCGTGCCGGTCCAGTTGCTCGCCGAGGGCACCGAAAAGGTCGCCCGGGGGGACCTCGACGTTTCGCTGGAGTACCGCTCCGACGACGAGTTCGGCACCCTGGTCGCCTCGTTCAACCGGATGACGGCGGACCTGAAGGCGATGAAGGGGAACCTGGAGGAGACCAACGCCTCCCTGAGCCGGACGTACGACGAGCTGGGCCGCCGCACGCAGTTCATCGAAACGATCCTGAACAACATCTCCACGGGGGTCATCGTCATCGACCGCCACGGCCGGATCGCGATGATCAACAAGGTCGCCGAACGGCTCCTGCGGATTCCCCCCGAGGGCGCGGTGGGACGGATGTACCGCGAAGTGGTCCAGGAGGAGCATTACGAGGCGATCCGGAGCCTCTACCGCGAGGCGGACGAAGCCGCGCGCGGGCAGGTCGAGCGCCAGGTGGAACTCACCGTGGGCGAGAAGCGGATCGCGTTTCGCGTGAGCCTCACCGCGCTGCGCGACGACGCGGGGGAGTACATGGGGCTGGTCGCCGCGTTCGACGACCTTTCCCAGGCGATGCGCCTGCAACGCGTCCTTGCGTGGCGGGAGGTGGCCCGGCGGATCGCGCACGACATCCGCAATCCCCTCACGCCGATCCAGCTCTCCACCGAGCGGATGCGGCGGAAATACGCGTCTGCGCATGCGGAAGACCCGGTATTCGCCGAGTGCACGCAGGCGATCCTTTCCGAGGTGGACACGCTCAAGCACCTGGTCGAGGAATTCACGCGCTTCGCGCGAATGCCGGTCCCCCGGTTCGTGGAGGGGGACCTCCCGGCGGAGATCCGCACCGTCGTGGAGACGTACCGGACGTCCCATCCCGGGATCCGCTGGGAATTCCGCGGCGAAGGGCCGCCGGGCGTCTGGTTCGACCCGTTCCAGATCCGGCGGGCCGTCACCAACCTGCTCGACAACGCCGCCGCGGCCCTGGGGGAGATGGGGAACGTCACGGTGACGTGCACCCACGATGCAGCGGCCGGGAAGGCGCGGATCGTCGTCGCGGACGACGGGCCGGGGATCCCTCCGGGGGACCGGGACCGCCTGTTCGAGCCGTATTTTTCGCGGCGGGAGGGGGGCACGGGCCTTGGCCTGGCCATCGTGAGCGCGATCGCGAACGACCACGGGGGCACGGTCCGGATGACGGACAACACGCCGCGGGGCACCGCCTTCGAGCTGGAGTTCCCGGACCGGCCGCAGGGGAAGGGGTGAGGGGAAGATGGCGTTGACGGTGCTGGTGGTGGACGACGAGGAGAACATCCGGAAGAGCCTCGACGGCGTCCTCTCGGACGAGGGGTACCGCGTGCTCCAGGCCGGGAGCGGAGAACGCGCGATGGAGATCCTCTCCCGGAGCGCCGCCGACGCGGTGCTTCTCGACGTGTGGCTTCCCGGGATGGACGGCGTCGAGACCATGCGACGGGTCCGGGAGGCGTTCCCCCTGCTCCCGGTCATCATGATCTCGGGACACGGCACGATCGATACCGCGGTGAAGGCGGTGAAGAGCGGCGCGTTCGACTTCATCGAGAAGCCGATTTCCCTCGAGAAGCTGCTGATCACCCTGTCCCGGGCGGTGGAGCAGCGCGACCTGCGGGTCGAAAACGTGGAATTGCGGGAGCGGGCCGAGCGGAAATACCGGCTCGTCGGGGACTCTCCCGCGACGCGCGCGCTGCGGGCGGAGATCGCCGCCGCGGGGCCGACGAACGCCTCGGTCCTCATCACGGGGGAGAACGGCACGGGGAAGGAGATCGTGGCCCGCGAGATCCACCGGAACAGCCGCCGGAGCGGAAAGGCGTTCGTCCCCGTCAACTGCGCGGCGATTCCGGAGGAGCTCATCGAGTCCGAGCTCTTCGGGCACGAGCGCGGTTCGTTCACCGGGGCCACGGGGAGGCGCCGGGGGAGATTCGAGATGGCGGACGGAGGCACGCTCTTCCTCGACGAGGTGGGGGACATGAGCCAAAGGACCCAGGCCAAGATCCTGCGCGTCCTCGAGGAGCGGACGTTCGAGCGGGTCGGGGGAACGGAGCCGATCCATGTCGACGTCCGGATCCTCGCGGCCACGAACCGGAATCTCCTCGCGGAGGTGAGCGCGGGACGCTTCCGGGAGGATCTCTACTTCCGGCTGAACGTCTTCCCGATGCTCCTCCTCCCGCTTCGCGACCGGAAAGAGGACATCCCCCCGATCGCCGCGTACCTGTTGAAGGAGATCTCTTCCGAACAGGGGAAAGAATCGAAGGGGATCTCGGAAGGGGGGATGGAACGGCTCGTGGCCCATCCCTGGGCCGGCAACGTGCGGGAGCTGCGGAACGTGATCGAGCGGCTCGTGATCCTCACCGTGGGGAGGACGGTGGAGGAGGAGACGGTCCGCCGGGTGCTCGGCACCGAAACGGTCCGTTCTTTCGCCACGCCGTCCGCTCCGTTCGACATCGGGGATTTCCGCGAGGCGACCCTCGCCTTCGAAAAGGAGTACCTCGACCGGAAGCTGCGCGAGAACGATTTCAACATCAGCCGGACCGCGGAACGCCTGGGACTGGACCGGACGAGCATCCACCGAAAGATGAAGCAGCTCGGGATCCCGCCGGAAGCCGGGCGACGGTAGGCGGGGGATTTGATACCGGACCGGTTCGGAAAATACCGCGTCCTGCGGCGGATCGCCTCCGGCGGCATGGCGGAGGTGTACCTGTGCAGGCTTTCGGGAGAGGAGGGGTTCCGGAAGCGGGTCGCCTTGAAGGTGGTCCACCCCCGTCATGCGGAGGACCCGCTCTTCCGCGAGCTGTTCATCCGCGAGGCGCGCCTCGCGGCTTCCCTGTCCCACCCCAACCTCGTCCAGGTCTTCGATTTCGGCCGGGAGGGGGACGCGTATTTCCTCGCGATGGAATACATAGAGGGATGGAATCTCGCGCAGGTGGCGGCGCAGGCGCGGCAGTTCGATCTCCCCATCTCCCCGGGCGCCTGGCGTCACTGGGTCGACGGGATCTGGTCCGGCCTCGCGTACCTCCACGAGAAAGGGGTCGTGCATCGCGACGTATCCCCGGGGAATGTCCTGGTGGCCCGCAACGGTGCCGTGAAAATCACCGATTTCGGAATCTCCCTGTCGGCAGGGGATGGGGAGTGGAACGAGGGGACGCGGGCCGGAAAATCCGGGTACCTCGCTCCCGAGCGGATTCGCGGTGAGAAGGCGACCTCCTCCTCCGACCTGTTCGCCGCCGGCGTGATCTCCGTGGAGCTGCTCCTCGGCCGCCGCCTGTTTGACGGGGACAGGCCGGAAGCGGTCCTGGAGAGGATCCGGCGATTCGACGCGGGGACGCTCGCGGTTCCCGGAGTCTCCCCCGAGGTCGCGGCGGCGCTTCGGAAGTCCGTCGCGGCGTCCCCGTCGGACCGGTACTCCACCGCGGGGGAGTTCCTGACGGCGCTGGCGCGGATCGGCCCCCCGCCGGCGACGGCCCCGGAGAGGACGGATTTCTGGGACGCCCTCTTCCCCGGCGCGCAGGAGGAGGAGACGGCGCCGGATCCCGCGATGGAGCAGGAAGTTCAACCCGCGATGGTGAAGGAACGGGAAGAGCGGTACGGAGCGCGTGGAAGAACGATCCAGCAGGCGGGCGCGGCCGCGATGTTCGTGGCGGTCGTGGCGGGCGGTGTCCTGCTGTGGAAGGAGGCGGGACGACGCCCCGTCACGACGGAAGCGGCGCCCGTTCCGGCGGCCTCGGCGGCCCCTGCCGTCTCCACGACAGCTCCCGCGCCATCCTCCGCGCCTCGATCGAATCCCGTCGTCCCCGCGGTTTCCAGGGATTCGATGGAAAGGGGACCGTCTCGGCCCGAATTTCCTCGTGCAACCCTTGCGCGGACTCCCGGTCCGCCCGCGGCTTCGGATCCGTCCACGGCGCGTCTCGTCCGGGTCGAAACGGATCCCCCGGGGGCTGCGGTGCTGCTCGAGAGCGGGGTGCCCGTCGGGAAGACGCCGCTGCAACTGGACCTGTCCTTTATCGCGGGCCGGAAGATCGTCCTTTCGATGGACGGATACGAACGGCAATCCGTCCCGGCGGATGCGCTGGCGGCAGGACCGGCCTTCCGCGCCGAATTGCAGCCCCTCCTCGGAACGGTGGAGGCGATCCAGGCGATCCCGTGGGCGAAGGTCTACCTCGGGAACCGCCTGCTCGGGGAAACCCCGCTGACCGCGGTGCGCCTGCCCGTGGGAGAGCACCGTCTGCGATTGGTGAACGAGCCGCTCGGCGTGGAACAGGCGGTAACCGTCGTCGTCCGCCCCGGCGCCAACCCGAAGCTCATCGTACCGATGGCGGGCGCGGGGCGCAGGTAGGCAGTGCCTTCCGCTGCCGCGCCACGCTCTTGTAGAGGGTAACCCGGTGCGTTTTCTTCTTCGCCCGGGAAATCTTCAGGGAGAGCAGGACCGACTTGCCGCGTCCGGTATCGAGGGCAGGTTCCCTTCCGCGAACGGATCCCGCTTCCGCGGGCCCAGGATCCCTCGTGCACAGGAGGAGCAAGGCGGCAACCAGTACCGCCCGTGTCCGGGTTCGCAGCATGCGCTCCATGAGGTTCACCCCGCGAGCCTGTCCCACAGCCCCAGGATCACCGGGGACAGGATGATGAGGAACACGGCCGGAAAGATGAAGAAGACCAGGGGGAACAGCATCTTCACCGCCGCCTGCTGGGCGATCGTCTCCGCCCGGTGCCCCTGGTTTTCCAGCATCTTCGCTGAAAGCTCCCGCAGGCTCCGGGAGAGCCCGATACCGAGCCGCTCCCCCTGGAGAACGTGGTTGAGGAACAAGCGGTAATCCTCCACCGGCACACGTTGACGGGATCGTTCGATCGATTCCCCGCGGGGTACGCCGAGGGAACGCGACCGGACCAACTCCCTCAGTTCCCTCGCAAGGGCTCCCTCCGGGATCGATCCCGATGTCTCCTGCAGCGCCGCGGAGGGGCCCATTCCCGATTCGAGCAGGAGGGACAGTAGAAAACACGCCACCGGAAGATCGCGGTGCACCGACCGGAGCGCCTCCCGTGCCGCTCCACGCAATGAGATCCAGGCGACGACCATGCCGAGGAGGACCGCTGCCGGGGTTGCTCGCAGCAGACCGTACGCCGAGAAATTTCCCGTTACTACTGCAAGAAAAACGAGAAGGGCGAAGACCTCTGCGAAGGCCCAGTGCCTGTGGGAGTCGAGCAGGCAGGCGCCGGGGAATCGAAAGATGCCTTTCCCGACCAGCCTCTCCGTCAGCCGATCGTGGGCGGTTCGATACGCATCCATGCAGCGCGCGATGGGATGCTGCCCCCACCCCTGCAGGAGAAACGCGGCGAGGCACGTACCGCCAAGCAGCGCGGGGATGCCGACGAGGAGAGTGTCGAGCGGCGTCATGGCCGTACCGACAGGATCTTCCGGATCGTGACCCATCCCAGAATCTGGAGGACGAACGCGATCGCCATGATCGATTTCCCCTGCGGAGTACCGACGAGATTCGGGAAGAATCCCGGATCGACCTTCGAAAGGGCGACGGCGAACGCGGGTGGAAGCAGCGTCAGGACCACCGCCTGAAGCCGGGCCTGGGCGGTCATGCTTCGAAGTTTCTCCGTCGTTCGCATGCGCAGGCGAAGGATGTCCCGGGTCCGCTCCAGCAGGTCCACGACGTTCCCTCCCCCGGGAATCGCCGCGCGCAGCGGTCGCACGAGGAGGGAGGTCTCTTCCGATCGAATGCGTTCCTCCCAGGAGGTGAGCGCTTCCACCAGCGGCGTTCCCAGCCGGGTCTGCTGGAGGACCCACGCCATCTCTTCCCGGATACCGTGGGGCAGGAGAGGGACGGTTTCCGCAAGGGACTCCGGCAGACTGTGTCCCGCCCTCACGTGCCCGGACAGGAGATCCAGCAGCGCCGGAAGTTGGGAGAGGATCGACTTCTTGCGGCGGTTGCGGTACCAACGGACCATGAGTCCCGCGAGGAGAACGGGCACGGATCCCGAAACCCCCGCGATCGCCGCGGAACGGGTTGCCGCCAAGGTCGTCCCCGCGAGCAGGGCGGCGGAAACGACCAGAGCGGTGGCGATCCGGACCGGGGAGAGGAGCACGAACTCCTCGCGCAGTTCGTCCGAGTGACGGTTCGCCGCGCGGACGAACCTCGCGCGCGCCTCCGGCAGCGCGGCTCGAAGGAGAAACCGCACGATCAGCCCGGCTCCGAGGAAGAAAATCACACCTTCCATCGGCGTCAGTCCCACGCGTCGCCTCCACCCCTACGGAACCGGGAAGGAACGCCGGTGGCGACGAGACGTCCCACGATCCCTTTCTCCACATTCTCCTTCGACCACCGGAAAAGTTCCTGCAGGAGGATTCGTGATTCGTTCATTCCGGTGATTTCGGCGATCGACGTGACCGCCCTGTGCCCGCCGGCGATCCGGCCCGTGTGAACCACAACGTCGATCGCCGAGGCGATCTGCTCCCGGATCGCATGGATCGGGATCTCCATTCCGGAGAGCAGCACCATGGTCTCCAGTCGGCGGAGCATGTCCCGGGGGCCGTTCGCGTGCCCCGTGGTGATCGAACCGTCATGCCCCGTGTTCATCGCCTGGAGCATGTCGAGCGCCTCGCCGCCGCGGCACTCCCCGACGATGATCCGGTCGGGTCGCATCCGGAGGGAGTTGCGGACGAGGTCACGGATGGTGACGGCGCCGGACCCCTCGATGTTCGCCGGCCTGGCCTCGAGGCGGACCACGTGGGGTTTCTGAAGCCGAATCTCCGCCGCATCCTCGATCGTGACGATCCGCTCTTCGACGGGGATGAATTGGGACAGTGCGTTCAGGAGGGTCGTCTTCCCGGAGCCGGTTCCTCCGGAGACGATGATGTTGCGACGCTCCCGGACGGCCTCCCGCAAATACTCCGCGGCGTCCGCGGTCACCGATCCGATATGGATGAGTTCCTCGAGGGAGAACGCCTCCTTACGGAACTTGCGGACCGTGAGGCACGCTCCGGTAAGGCACACCGGCGGTATGATCGCGTTGACCCTGGATCCGTCCGGGAGCCGGGCGTCGACGTATGGTGAAGATTCGTCGAGGCGCCGGTTCACCTTCGATACCATCCGGTCGATCGTCGCGCGAAGCGATTCCTCAGAGAGAAACGCTCCTCCGTGGGGTTCGACCAACCCGCACCGCTCCACGTATATCGACTCGAATCCGTTCACCATGATCTCGGAGACGGCGGGATCCGCCAGGAGGGGAGTGATCGGTCCAAAGGCGAAGATCTCGTCCAGAATCTCCCGCCGCAAGGTTCCCCGTTCCGCGTCCTCCAGCGCCAAGCCGGACATCTCCGTCCGGAGGACCTCCTCGGCGCGGTCCCGCCAGCGGCCGGCATCTTCCGAAAACGACAGACCGGTCTTTCTTGCGTCCAGTCGTGACAGGACGGCCTGGTGCAATGTGCGTCGAATGCCAGCGTTCATTCGGTCCCTCCTGATTCGTGTTGTGCTTCGGTGCTCGTGCGCCCCACGCACTTTCTTCATGCCATTTTTTGACTCCTTGTAGAACGGTGCTTCAGTCGAGCAGGCGGAAACGGAGGTGCTCCTTCTCTTTCTCCGCTTTCCGCTCCCATGTTGCGGCTTCCGTGGCGACTCCGGACACTTCGACGGGAGTAATGAAGATCGCGAGCTCTGTACGGTTCTCGCGGAAGCTGCGCGATTTGAACAGTTCCCCGATCACGGGAATCTGCCCCAGCAGCGGGACCTTCGCGACGTCCTTCGCCATGTCGCTCTTCACGAGACCGGACAGCATCACGGTTTCCCCCGGCGGGGTGGAAAAGTAGGTGGATACGCGCCGGGTGAGAAACCCCGGGACATCCGAAGTGCCGCTCCCGTGATCCACCGCGCTTACCTCCGCATTTACCCGGGTCCGGATCTTTCCACCTTCCGCCATGGTGGGGTGAATCTTGAGGATGATGCCGTACGTCTTCCACTGGACGGTGCGGGTTTCCGGAGTGACGATCACGATCGGGATTTCGCCTCCTGCGAGGAACTGGGCTTCCATCCCGCTTTCGCACGCAAGGCGGGGGTTTGACAGGATCCTCGCCTTCCCGTCGGCCATGAGGAGGTTCAGGCGCGCCTCGAAGTCCGTGCCCACATTGATGGTCCCCGCGTTTCCCGTTCCCACGGCGAACGTTCCCTTCGCCGGGAGCGTGTCCGGCCAACGGATGCCCAACCGGGCCGTTTCCCCACGGCTGATCTCGATGATCTTCAAGTCGTAGAGGAGAAGGGTTCTCTTCTCCTCGGGGAGAGAGAGACGGAGATGGACTCCGGGGTGGGCGCGTGCGTATTCCTCGAGCACGGTTTTATCCTTTGCCGCAGAGACCGGACCGCTGAGGATCACCGATCCGCCGGCCTCAAGGACGGTCAAGCCGGGGAAGGCGCCGGCGAACGCGCGGGCATCCTGGACGATCGATCCCTTTCCGGGACCCACTTCGACGCGCCATTCCGTTCGCGTGCCTTTTTCCCACAGGACGAGGTCCGTTTCCCCCTCCTTTTTCCCGACCACGAGGATCCCCTCGCCGCGGGGAAGGGGTTGCGCCTCGATGATCTCGGGATTCCCTATGGAAATGCGGGACACCCCCGGCCGCTCGAGGATCTGCTGGAACCCCTGGCGGATCCGGAGCGTCTCCACGGCCAAAGATACGGAGATCTGGGTAACGGAGAGGAAAAGGGAGAGAGCGGCGAAGATCCTGCCGGCGCGCAGGAGGCGCTTCAATCGCGGACCTCCCTTGCTGCGGCGATGTGCGTGACGTTCATCCCGCCTTTCCAGATCTCCACCCCAAGGGATGCCGCGGATTGGAGGCGCGGGGAGGGCGCAACGGAGACATTGTCTTCGGGATTTCGCAGGAACCAGTGCACTTTCCCGGAGCCGCGTGCGATCCGCGTCCCTTCTCCCGGAGTAACCATGAGGGTCACGGTGGACGTCTCCGTCTTATCGGAGGGGTGCGCAAGTCGATGGTGATCCCGGTCGACGGCGATCACGGGGATATTGCGGATCCAGCCGGCGGAATTCGCATCGGAGGTTTCGACCAGCAGGTCTACCCGGTCTCCCGGGTGCAGCAGACCTGCGAACGAAGATGTCGTATCCACTCCGAGCGTCATCGCCCTCCGGCCGGGAAGGACGATTCTGGAAAACGCATCCGTATCGTACGGTTCCTCGACGTCGGTCCACAAAACCGGCTCTCCCGGATCGATGGCCGTCTTGGCGCGTGCCCCCAACAGAAGTTCGAAATCGCCGGCGGGCACATTGCGTTGCCCTGTCCCGGAGGAGGGGACCGCCTTTTTCGCAAGGTTTCGCTCGCCAAATGCTTCACCGACGGCGATCGGCAGCGCGGCGACGACCACCTCCACAGGGTTCGCCTGCCGGCGAATGTCCTTCTCCACGGTTGCGATCCTGCGCCCCGCGGCGGCCAGCGTGATGCCGCAAAGAAGCAGGCCCGCGAGGAGGGGGAGCAGCGCCCGGGCCTTACCGGCCCACTTCCCGGAAGAGAAGGAAAGCGCCTTCCGCTTCATCGAGGCAAACAATATCGGTCTCCTTTCCCCTGGTGAACTGAAGCACTTGGACCAACCGGGGGCCATCGAAGGTGAAAACGGTTTCCCAGCCGTAGGAGAGCAGGCGGGAACGGATGGAAGATCCTCGCGAGTCCATCGTTCCGAAAACGAGATCGACCGGTTTCCCCTCCCCTTCCATCCGGAGGGTGTGGTCTGCGGTCAGACCCGCCGGCAGTCGTGGTGCATCGTCGGGCCGCGACTTGGGGGAATCCTTGAGCCGGCCGTGAAACACCGGATGGGATGGGACCGGCATCTCCGGCAGTTCGAACCCATCGGGGAGGCGGACGCCCAGCCTACCCAGTTCCTTTTTGAGGAGGGAGACTCCGTCGGGGGAGGATTCGTCCGAAACGAACGCTTTTCCGTCGACGATCACGCGGCGAGTCGAGGAGATCTTATTCTTGATGGCGTCTCCGCGTCCTACGATGCAAAGCGACGCGATCAGCGCAGTCGCCGCTGCAAGTCCGAAAAGGATTTTTCGGTTCACTGGAGTCCCCCCGTCAACAGAATCCCCTGGACGGTCCGCCGGACCGTCGCCCCGGATGGCGCACCCTTTTCCCAACAATCTACGGCGCCTTCCGCCTCTCGTCGGATCGCGTGGGACGGCAGGTCGAGGAACGCACCCACGGATTCGTTTCGGAGGGACACGTCGGTCGACGCAACCGTTCTGCCGGCCAGTCCCCGGAACAACGGGACCTGGCCGATCAGTGGATCATTGCGCGCTCCGATGCGCACGACGTTTTCCGCCGGATGGATCGTTGCGGAAAGGCGAGGCTCGATCCCGGCGCATCGTCTTCCGGCTCGCAGCATCTGGGCGTGCGCCGCGCTCTCCGCGGAAGAGGAGAGAGAAAGGTTCCTGTAGAACCAGTACCCCCCGCCGAGAAGAATCAGCAGCAGGGGGAGCGCCAATGCCGTTTCGAGGAGGGATTGCCCCTGGAGCGGAGGCCGACGGATCTTCATTTCTTCCCCCGTTCGGTCAGCCTGGATTTCCACGTCATTTCCGCGGAACCCCCGCCGTAGGGCTCCGCCGTGGCCTCGGCGATCACCCGCCGTCGCCCCTTTTCCTCGAGGAAGGGAATGGGAAGGCCCGGAACGGTTGCGTACCCGGTGAACCGGACGAACTGGCGATCCGGGAAATCTTCTTCGGGTTCCAGCATCCGGATCGGTCCCTTGTTCGTTCCGACGATTCCGCGCAAGGCCGCGTCGAGCAGGGCGATGACCGATTTCATGGCCCCTTTCAGAAACCGGATTTTTTTCAAGCGGTTCAATGCGCCGGTAACAGGCGCGATCGCCTCCATGAGGGAAATCGGCGGGCCGGGTGCCAGGTGGAGCTCAAGCGTGTTCTTTCCGTCATGAGGCCCGCCGGGGTTCAATGGGGACAGGATTCCCGCGATGTTCCGTCGGTTCGAAAGGGAGGCGACTTCCCCCAGGACCAGGTACGGCGCCGTCTTCCGGATCTTTTCGGACCAGGCGACGAGCAGGTGCGCCGTGTTCCAGTAGCCGGCGATGAGCCTTCGGGCCTCCCGTGTGTATTCCGCGAATGCAGGCGCTCCAACCCCGAACGCAGCGGCGATGGCCAGTGCGGCCCACACCACGCAGATCCACCGGATGATTCGGAAACATTGGGACGCGCCGTCGTTCAGCGCGGCGATCAGGTTCAGGCACCGCGCCTCCCATGTGGCGGCCGAGAGGGCGATCGCGTCGACCGAATCCGCCGTTGCCACCCGCGCGGTCGCGACGTGATGCAGGCGGATCGAGGCGAAGATCACAGCAAGGAGGGTGGCGGCGACGACCAGGAAGAGGGCCGTCGCCTGACCCCGGTTTCCCTCGCGGGCCCGCGCGACCTGTCGCGAAAAATATCCGATCATGCTCACTCCACCGTCACCCATCGGGTGGACTGCAGCATCAGGTAATAGTGGTCACCCACGCGGATCTTCTTCCCCGGAGAAAGGTGGTACAGGATCCGGTCGATCCACGGGACGATCAACTCGACGCCGTGGGTCAGGCGGACGCACAACGCGTCGCCGGCCGTCGCCCGGTCGGCCCCACGTTCCCCGTCGCTCGTTATGTCGAGGGCGGTCATGGCGGCCGATCCGAGCGAGCCTCCCAACCGGTTTCTGCACGCCTGGAACGCCTCGAGGAAGGCGGTCTCACGTGCCTTGCGGAAGTCATCCCTGGCCACGCGTGCGAATTTCCGGGCGGCGAGGTGCGCCGCCGTGTCGACGGCGCTCTTCCCCGACCAGAGAAGGGACAACTGAACGATCGCAAGCGTCAGCAACAGGAGGGGAACGCAGGCGCAGACGAATTCGATCATTGCCGTCCCCCGCTCACTTCGAGCCGGCATAGGTGGACAGGTTCTTCTGTTTGGCTTCGGAGCCGGCGCGATCGGCAAGCGACTCCACGGTCCCCGTCTGGCTGCCCGCCATCGCCTTCACGATGGTGTGAAACTGGTTCCGAAGCTGGTTGCCGAAGATGTTGACGATGCCGATCCCCGCGACTGCCACGAGCGCCACGACGATGATGTACTCCGTGAGCCCTTGTCCCCTGCGGTTTTTGCCGGGTCCTGTTCCCATCTCGCCACCTCCCGAGGTGAATTTGGATGGCCGGAAGGAGAGCAATCGGCGTACCCGGACGGGAGCGGGGAGGGGCCCCGGAATCGCACGCCGGATCGGCAAGTTACGGTGGGGAGAAAATCGGTGGAGGCCCTGCGGGAAAGAAACAGTCCGGTTTTCGAACGAGGAGTTCGATTACCGGTCGAACTCCTCCGTGCGGATCCCGTACTTCTTCAGCTTCTCGAACAGGGTCGACTTGGCGATCCCGAGCACGCGCGCCGTCTTCGATTTGTTCCCCATCTGCCGGGCGAGCTCGCCCAGGATATTCGTCCGCTCGGCCTGTTCCCAGCGCGAGAGGCCGGATGCCGCTTCCGGTTCCTGTCCTTGCGGGGACGCCGGACGCAGGAACGAGAAGTCGGACGCGGTCAGCTCCCCGTCATCCGCCATGACCACGGCGCGCTGGATAGCATTGCGCAATTCGCGGACGTTCCCCGGCCAGTCGTGCGAGACGAGGGCGTCGAGCGCGGCGGAGGAGAGTCCCGGGACGGTCGCGGTGGTGTGGTCCGCCATCCCTGCAAGAAAGTGCCGCGCGATCGGCGCGACGTCCTCCCGACGGTCCCGCAGGGGAGGGATCGGGACGGTGATGGCGCCGACGCGGAAGTAGAGGTCCTCGCGGAACGCCTTGCGGGCGACTTCCTCCCGGAGGTTCCGGTTCGTGGCGGCCAGGATCCGCACATCGGCGAGGAGCAGGTCGTTCCCGCCGACCCTTTTCACCTCTTTCTGCTCGAGCGCCCGTAAAAGCTTCGGTTGAAGTGCGAGCGGCAACTCACCGATTTCATCCAGAAATATGGTCCCGTTGTGGGCGAGTTCGAACGCCCCCTTCCGCTGGGCGGTGGCCCCGGTGAACGCCCCCTTCTCGTGCCCGAACAGTTCGCTTTCGATCAACTCGGAAGAGATCGCTCCGCAGTTGACGACGACGAACGGGCGATCCATACGGACAGAGGCGTCGTGGATCCCCCGGGCGACCAGTTCCTTCCCGCTCCCCGTTTCCCCTTCGATCAGGACCGGCACGTCCGACGCGGCGACGCGGCGGATCGTCCCGATCAGTTTCCTTACATGGGCGGATCGGCCGATCAGGCCGAACGGCGCATGTCCGGCGGCCGAGGAGGCACTCGTTCGCTTCGGGACGGGGAGGGGCTCCGGCCTCGCGGAGTCGGAGCGGACGGACCCCGATGCCGTGGGCTCCTCGCCGGCGCCGGAGACGGAGACGGGACGATGGAAGTGGATCCGGAACGGCCCCACCTGGAACATCCTGCCGTCTTCGAGGGTGAGCTGGGTGATCCGCCGGCCGTCGGCGTGCGTGCCGTTCCGGCTGCGCAAGTCGGCGAGAAAATATTGCTGTCCGACGCGGAAGACCCGGGCGTGGAGCCTGGATACGGACGGGTCGGGTAGCTGAAGGTCGGCCTCGCGCCCCCGGCCGATCTTGACCTCCTTGAGCCCCAGCCGCACCTCGACCGTCATCCCGTTCGAGATGGTCACGGAAAGCCTCGCCCCCGGATCCGCCTGGATCATTCTCCCCTCCCGGTTGTTTCCCGTTCCTTTAGCAAGCGGGATGCCGGAAGGCGCGCTTTCGTGCGAAGCGAAGGGAAACACGGCGCAGGCCGAGCGCGGCGGCGGGGAGGAGCAGGATCCCGAAAGAGATCAGCGACGCGGCAAGCGGCGGGTCGCCGCCGGACCGGGAGATGCTCAGGCAGCCCCCACCGCCCCCGCCGGAGGAGGGTAGCGCCGGGGTCGCGACCTGCACTTCGCCCGAGTACCCCGTGCTGGTGGCGCTGACCGCTCCCACGCGGTAGAAGTACGTGGTCCCGGGGGAAAGTCCCGAGTTGTCGGTGTACGACGTGCTGTTCGCCGGAAGCTCCGGGGAAGTGAGGGCGACGAACGTCCCCCCCGCGCCGTCCTTTCGCTCCACTACGTAGCCGGTCTCGGTGGTCGCCCGGTCGTTCCACGTCAACCCGACCGTGAGGTTGTCCAGCACGGCGATGACGTTGTCCGGTCCGACGATGTCGGCGATGCGGAAAGACCCCCACCAGGTGCCCCACATGTTGCCGGTCTGCGCGTACTCCTGGAGCGTCCAGAAGGTGAGGTCGTCGGTCGGGTCCACCACCGTGGCGCTGAAGTCCCCCCACCGGTTGAGGCCGCTGCTCCCGATGCCCCCGGTTTTGAAATATTGCGCTTCCCCCGCCTTGAGCATCGCCACCGGCTGGGTAGTCCCCGCGGGATCGCTGTTCAGACGCGCGGTGTAGTACCCGCTAGCGAACCTTGTGAATTCCGTCTCCGTCGGCGACGAGCCGCTGAACCCGAGCGCGATGTCGCCGTTCGCGTTCACGGCGATGGAAGGGTAGTAGTAGAAACGGGTCGGGTCCGAGACCCTCCCTTGCTGGACGAGCGCGAGAGGCGAAGGGGCGATCTCGTACCACGCCACCTCGGTTTTCGTGTTCGTGCCGTCCGACACGGTGTGGGTGGCGTAGAGGTGCCCGTTCCGGTAGACGACGTTGAGGATCCGCGTGTCGCCGGAGTCGATCTCCCTCTGCGGCGCGAGAGGCAGCGAGGGAAACCTTGACGTCAAGACGGCTGGGTACGGAGTAACCTCCACGGTCCCAAGGAACGACACCACCTGTGAGGACCCTGCGATCGCGTAAACCAGCAGGTTGTGGAGGAACGGATCGCCTCCGATCGAAACGATCGCGTTCCCCTCGGTGATGAAGTATCCGGTCGTCACTGCTCCGAACGCCTGGGCGGGTTGAACGACGAACGACGAGTGAGTGAATTCCGTCCAGGTGAGCGTCGTTTCCTGCGGAAGCGTGAGCAGTTGCGGCTTCGGGATGCGCCAGATCTTGCTGCCGCGGAACTGGGGAGGAGCTGACGCGTCAAAAAGGTTTGACGTCAAATATACGTTGTTGCTGTCCACCCCGATCCCCGGGTAATCCGCCCAGGTGGCCCCGGTGTTGTCGGCGGGCAGCGCCCAGGTGTTCCACCCCAGCGTCGGATCGGAAAACCGCGAAACCGCCAGCAGCACCCAGGAGTTGTCCGTCGGCAGCCTGCCGTCGAGGGTGACGGCGATGAACCGGTTGCTCCCCTGATCGTAGATCACCTTCGGGTCGAACACGTGGCTGGGCAGCTCGTTCGCCGTGATCAGCGGGGACCAGAAATCGAAGAGGCTGCCGACGGGGTTCTGCTGCACCCCTGTCTTCGAGAAGAAGCCGACCTCCGAGTTGAGGAAGCTGACCAGGTGGTCTGGTCCGGCGGCCCCCATCGTGTCCGGCGGGATGACCGTCCCGTCGTCCAGCAGGCCGGCGAACGACGAAAGCAGCGACGGAGCGCGGGGAGCGGGGGCGGCGACGGCGACGGCCAACGACGTCCTCTCCGCGGCGAACTGCCGGGATCCGGAGGCGTCGACGCCCGCCGGAGGGATCGGGTCGAGCAAGGAAGGCAACGCGGCGGGCCGGGGGCCGCGGAGGCGGGGAATCTCCCTCGGTGCCGGAAGCATGGCGACCGGCGCGGCGATCGATGCGTTGCCGATCCCCGCGGCGGCGGCACCCGCCTGGACGGCGGAAACTTCCGCAGACGGTACAGGCTGTGTCACCGGGACGCCTTCCGAAACGGATCGGGGACCGCCCGCAAGGGATGTCGACGTTCCCTGCGAGGTGACGGCCGCCGTCCCGTACCCCGCCATCAGCAGGACCGAAACGACCGCCATGCGCCAGCCGATCCGGGAGTTCATCGCGATTCTTCCGCCGGAGGGATGACGTTCGGGGGCGGCTTCTTCCCGATCGGGATCTCCCGCGGGACCGAACCGGGGGAAGGAGCGGCCGCCGCGTTGTCCGCCGGTGCGCCGGTGGTCCCTGCGTGAGGAACGGGCGCCGTGACCGCGACGCCGCGTCCGGCCTCCGGTACGTTATCCGCCCGTGCCGATGTTTCCCCCGTCCCGCACCATCGTTTGCAGCAACCGGGCGCCGCAAAGAGACAAAGGATCAGGATGCCGATGGATGCCGGCAGGAACGGATTTCGACGAGCGGGGATCAATCGGTGCCGCCTCCGGATCGGGGATTCCCGTTTAAGACGCCTTCTCGATGTAAATGATTCGATCGCTTTCCAGCAACTTCGGGATCCCCGCGATCGGCCCGGTGACGACCCAGGTCGGGCCGGCGCGGGTGGCGATGCGGAATCCGGAATCCGTCACGTGCCGCTCCTCCGCCGCTCCGCCCACGTCCACGAACCGGAGCAGGAGGTTCACGTCGCGGTCTTCGGTCCCCGCGCCGAACCGCGTCAGCAGGTCGAATTCGAGGGTCGGATCCAGCCGGGCAAGGAGCCCCTGCGGCCCGAACCAGGCCAGCTTTCGCAGGGACGGGTCCTTGAGGAGGGGGACGATCTGCGCGGGATACAGCAACAGGATGGCGCTGTTCCCCAACTCGTTCAGGATCGGAAGCGACGACCGCCCGAGGGCTTCCGATTGATCGAGGAAGACGTCGTTGCGGAAGACGGCGATCGCAGCGAACGGCTCCGTTCCTCCCGTTTCCGCCTCCTTGCGAAGCCGCGGGTCGGCCTTCGCGCGGAGGAGTTCCGTGTCCGGGGGGGAGAACGTTCGCCGCTTCTCCCCGAACCGGCATCCGGCGAGCAGCGGCAGGGAGGCCGCGAGCAGGAGGAGGGAAAGAAGGCGCCTCCGCCTAGTGTTGCCCTTCATAAATACGGTGTCGCACCGAGAGGGCCGATGCGCCGCATCCGGCAAGGCGTCGCGACCGAGGCGTACTGGGCAAGTACGGTGAGGGAGCGCAACGAAGCCGGGGCGGATGCAGCGGGCCTCGAATGCAACCGTATTTATGAAGGGCAGCACTTAAGGTTTCTGGCTGAGGTATCCGACACGGAGAGTCACGTCGAGGTATCGGGCGTCGTCGTAGCGGCTCTTGAGCGTCGCGGAACGGACCGCCGTCGGCAGGGCGTCCCCCCCCGAGATCCGCTGCAGCGCCTTGACCGTCTCGAGGTAGGTGAGGTTTTCGATCCGGACGTCGAACGACTCCTCCCGGTAGAACTCCCCGTCCCGGGCCCCGCCGGATTTGACACTGAACGCCGCCTGCGGGATACCCGCATCCTGCAGCGCGGAGGTCAGGCGGGAAAGCGGGGAATCCTTCACGTTGGACGCCGCCTGGACGACCCCCGCCCGCTTGCGGATCTCCCCCCGGATCCGTTCGATGTCCGGACGCGCCGCCCGCACCGCGGCAAGGTCGTTTTCGGCCGCCGCCGCCGCGCGCGCCTGCGACTTGATGCGCGACACGCCGGGGAGCACCACGAAGGTCAGGGCGAGAAGGATCGCGGCCACGACTCCCCCGAACGCGAGGACGCGCTTTTCCCGGTCACGAAGCACGCCGCTCCCCCTTCCGGTCGACGAGGATGGTGAACCGTACGGAGGCGCCGCGCGCGCTGCCCTCGGATTCCTGCACGGTCACGGTGTACGTCGGGCCGAACGTCCCGGCAAGCGCCGCGCGGTACGATTCCACCAGTTTTGCGCCGCCCCCCGCTTCCCCCGCGAGACGAAGACGGACGCCGTCGATCGAGACTTCCCGCAACGCGATCTCCCCCTGCGGGAGCGACCGGGAAGCGGCCATCAGCAGTTCGGTGGGGGAAGGGCCGTCCGTCCCCAGCTCCTTCTGCTGCCGGCGGAGGGATTCCAGCTTCTCCCGGATCTGCGCCCCCGCCTGGACCACGTTGCGGACGTCCGGCGCCGCCGCCGTGAACTCCGTCCGCACCAGGGCGCGCGCCCGCGCCGCCTTTCGTCCTTCCGCCCACACCGTGAATTGCAGCGCTCCGAGGGCGAGGAGGACCGCCACGCCCCCGGCGACCGCCGCGACGACGGTCCTTCGCCGCCCGCGTTCCTTTTCGGAGGCCGCATCCGCGGACGTGCGCAGGGAGAACCCGGCGGCGACTTTCGGCCGCAGCGCCGCGAGGGCCGCGCCGTATGCCGCGAGATGCGACTGCGGCACCGCTTCGGGAAGGGCGAGGACCGTCGCTTCAGGAACGGCTTTGGCGACGGGACCGGGGGCCGCTCCGACCAGGAACCGCGCGGGCGCGGGAGCGGTCTCGAGATCCCCCGCGGCCTCCCGCAGGGCGGAGAGGATCTCCCCCGGGGCATCGGCCAGCGCCAGCGGGAACTGGCGCGCGGCCAGCACCCCTCCGCCCGATACCCGCAGCAGGAGGATGTCGGAAAATGCAGAAAGGTAGACGCCGTCCGGGGGAGGGCCGCCATCCGGGGACGCCAGGGCGAGCAGGGCCACCGGATCGGTGACGACGCGGTCCACGGGGATCCCGGCGGACCGGAAGTTCTCCGCGGTCGTCTCCACCAGGGACCGTTTCGCCGCGACGGCGAAGAAGAGGCCCGAAGGCTCCGGAGCGGGCGGCAGAAGGTCGGACAGGATTTCCTCGTCTTCGATCGGAAGGTTTCCTTCGAGTTCGGCGATGTGGATCGCCCGCGCCCGCGGAAGGTCGGTCACCGGCAGCGTCAACGGGCGCAGGTAGGTGAGCGGGGGAGGCAGCGTCAGGACGGCGCCGGAAAGGGGGACCCCCGGGAGCGCTCCGCGAAGTTCCCCCGCGAGGGCGGCGGCATCCTCCGCGCCTCCGAACGGTTCCCCGCACGGAACGGATACGGTCGCCGCGATCCGGGACGCGGAGGCGGATCCATCGAGCGCAACGCCGCAGATCCGGTCCCGGGTGATGGAGATCCCGATCGTGAGCATGGCCACCAATCAGAAAAACTGGAACTCGCCCGCGGGGGCGGTCAACGAACCGACGATTCTCAGATTAGCATTCTTTGCGTTTTTCGACAGCATGTCGAACAGCACGGCGACGCGTCCCTCGAACGGGTTCCGGACCCGAAGGTGAAACGTGATCGTCGAGCGCCCGGGAGAGAGGAGCTGCGCGATCTCTCCCGTGCCGTCCACGCTCGATCCCTCGAACGTCCCGGCGAGCCGCGGGACCTGGAAGGCGTCCCCCCGGATCACGAAGGAGAGGTCGACCCCCTCAATCCGCGCGGACGGGATCGGAGATCCGGGCGTCGGAACCGGCACCTGGAGAAAATGGAGCGTGCCGGACCCGTCGGCGGTCACCTTTCCCCCGCGGTTCCTCCACCGGGCCTCGACCCGCCGGATGGAGAACCCGGCGCCGGACGTCGAAAACACGGAAAACGGGAGATCGGAAGAGGAAACGCCCGATAGGATGACGCGCCCGCTCCCGGGGTTCCAGAAGGCGGGGGAGAAGCGCAGGTCCGCGGAGGCGTCGCCTTTCCGGAGACGCAGCCGTGCCGGCGCCCAACGGAACAGTCCCGTCCACTCCCAGGAAGCGACGACCTCGTCCAGCGCCACCGGGGGATTCCCGGCCGACGAAAGGGTCACCCCGGAAAGGCGGACCTCGAGAGGGAGCGAGAACCGGGCATCCCGTGCGGAAAGATCCACGCCGCGCGCGCGGAGCGGTCCACGGAGCGCGGAGACGAGGACGTCTCCGGGGAGGCTGAGGAGCACCGCGGCGAAAAACGCGGCGAGGAAGACGAGCGCCCCGATCGCAACGATCGGGCGCTTCCCCGGGATCGGCCGCTTAGTGGGCCATTTAGGGGGCAAGCGCCTTCCGGAGCCCCTTCCGCAACGCAAGGAGGACCGCGGGAAGGAGGAGAACGGCGGCGCCCGGGATCCTTCCCGCCTCTCCGACGCGCGGGTCGCCGACCATCGAGCACCCGGACTGTTTCGCGGCGACCGGAATATCCGAAGAGGAGAGGGCGCTGGTGACGTACAAGTTGCGGGAATCGGAGACGACGTTGTCCTGCCCGGACCAGAAGAGGATCGCCTTGCCGCTGAAATGGACGAACGCGGGCCGTGTGTAATCGCCTGTGATCGAGTCCGCGAGCGCGAGGTCGCCGCTTCCCACCGGGACGCCCGGGGATACCAGGTCCGCGATGTTCCCCGAGGTGGTCGCGGTCGTCGACGTGACCCCCAGTAACGACATCGAGAAATAGGTGCCGGCGGTGCCGCGTGTCCCGTCGAAGGAGCCGTACCCCGCGACGTGCACCCGGTTGGAAACGTCGAGAGACGCCTCGGGATGAAAGGCGGAAAACGTGTTGGACAGAGGATTCCGGTTGTCCGGCGGAGACACGATGAAGGAGGCGCCGGCGATCAGGTTCTCCACGGTGACCGGGTTCCCGTCGTGGGTGACCGCGTCCGGGTTCAGGTACGCGACCCCGAGAGGCCCGGCGATGCCGTCGATCCCGGTTTCCACGCCCGCAACGACCAGGACCCGGCTGGCGGCGGGAAGGAGGACCGTCGGATACCCCCACCGCTGGTTTCCAAGAATCGGCGTTGCGCCGATCGCCAGGTTGTCGACGCCCGGCGATCCCTCCTTCACCATGGCGTAGTAGATGTCGGACGGCGCGGTGGTCCCGGTGTCGGCGGCCCACGCGATGTGGCCCCGGGTCGTCCCTTCCAGGCGCAGGCGGGGGAGGGCCGATACGCCGGTGCTGGCGGCCGTCGTCGTCAGGAGGGTCAGGGTGTTGTCGGTCACCATGGCGTTGTCCAGCCCGACACGCGCGTAGTACACGTCCGCGAACGGCGAAGGCGCCGCCAGGGACGGGAACGAGGAGAACGCGACCCGGAGGGAGTTGTCGGCGGCAACGAGGGCAAAGGCGGGATCGGTCAGTCTCCCCGGCATTCTTGCTCCCGAGGAACCAAGGATCTCGGCCACGCTTTGCGCGGTCACTGCGTTGTTGTCGATCGTCAACAAGGCGAGGAAGAGCTTGAACCCGGCGGCAAGGTCGTCGGAAGGGATCGCCTGGAAGAGGATCGCCACCTCGGTCGCCGAGCGCAGGGCGACCTGCGGATGGCGCGCGTCGGTGAAGAGGGTGTTGTCGATCGCCACGGGGGACGTCAGGATGACTTGGGAAGGGACGGTCGCCTTGTTCGTGAAATCCGCCTCGCCGTTGACCGCCGCGTAGAAGACCCGGGTCCGGGGCGTGCCGCCGGCGACCGCGTTGTCGCCGACGAACGCAACATGGAGGACCGTCCCGTTGGGCGCGACGGAGGGCTGGTCGAACACCCATGGGCCGGGACCGGCGCCCGTGGTGTTTACGGTGAAGATCCCTTCGGCCCAGGCGGCCGCGGCGAGGGAAAGCAGGGCGGCGAGCGCAAGCAGGATGCGGCTGCGGCAAGGACGGATCATCGGATCCCCTCCGGGGGTTGTCGTTGGCGGGTCTACTCCAGGCGCCAGAATCGCCATTGTATCTCATTTCCGAGGCGGGCGCCGACGGCGTCCACGGTGCGGATCGTACCCGCGACTTCTCCCTCGGACCGCACGTGGAAGAACGTCGATCGGACGTCCGCGAGCTCCTTGAACAGCAGGGTGCGGTTGTTCAGGTCCCGCAGGAAGGGGGAGACGTTGTTGATCTCATCGGTCTTCGTGAACGGGTGGTCCTTCCGGTATTCGATGATCTCGTCCGCCGTCTTCGCGTCGATCGCCCCGACCTCGTCCAGGTCCGTCCCGGCCGAGAGGGACATCAGCACCTCCTTCGGCGCGGTGTTCAGGTTGACCTTCCCGGAGGAGTGCGCCGTCACGAAGGGGAGCAGTTTCTCGTACGCCTCCCGCGTCACGCCGCGCACCAGGCGCAGCTCCCCGATCGTGTCGAACAGGTCGTTCTTCGCCCGGTACGGGTACGGCAGGGCGAGATAGTAGGCGCTCTCCGCGCCCCCGACGCGCGGGGTGTCGTCGTTGTCCAGCCAGTCGACGACGGCGTCCGCGACCGCCCGGTCGATCGCCAGGGTGTCGAGGAGCCGCCGGAAGATCGCGAGCCGGCGCTCGTCCGGCGCGTTCCCCATGGAAAGCATGATGCGGTTGAGGTCGATCTTCCGGTCCTCGTCCTCCACGACGACGCGGATCTCCCCGTCTCCCAGTTCGATGGGAGGGGCCGGACGGGACCAGATCTCGTCCAGCGTGTCGAAGGAGTTGTCCCGGGCGTCCTGCCGGAGGGCGATCCGCGCGGCCCCGGTTCCGGCCTCGGCCAGCAGGGCGCAGCGGATGGAATCCCTTCCGTACGCCCCGGTCTGCGCGGACCGGGCGCCGATGCGGAAGATCTCGTAGACGAGCGCGACGATGAGCACCAGGATGAGGAGGGTGACGAGGAGGGCGATTCCCTTCTCGTTTTCGCGCCGCCGCGTCATTTCCCTTCCGGGCTCCTTCGCCCGGATTGAAGGACGTTTCCTTCCTGGCCGGCGAGGAAGAGGGGGACCTCGCGGCGGAACGCCTCGCCGTGGGCGTCGAGCAGGGTGATGGCCGCTTTTTTCGGAAGGCCGGTTTCCACCTGCCCGGACGGCGGCCATTCCTTCCGCCATGCCGCGCCGTCCCAAAGCTCCACGCGGAACCCGCGCAGCCCCTCCGCGACGATCGTCTCCCGGGGAGGGATCCGGTTCTCGAGGAAGGGGAGTTCGGATTCCTCGCGGCGCAGGTCGATGGTCGTTCCACCGGCTCCCACGCGGGGGAAGTACCGGACCTTCACCACGTCCGCGGGAGGGCGCCCTCCGTCGGTCCGGGGGAGCTGGAATGCGCTGAACACGAGCGTCGCCGCCGGCATCCCGGAGAACTGGTCTTCCCGGCAGGTGAGGGCGGATTCTTTCCGGGCGGTGGAGGCGAACGCCCCCATGAGGTCCGTTCCGAGGCGGTCGAGGAGAAGGCGGATCTGGCGGTACTCCCGGGCCCGGCCGGAGAGCGCCTCCCGCACGCGGACCGCCCCCGTGAACGACGAGAGAAGGAGCAGCAGGACGATCGAGAGCACGGACAGGGCGAGCAGGATCTCGACGAGGGTGAACCCCCCGCGCCGGCCAGGGGGTAGCGGTCGCATCACTTGACGGCGACGCCGGAGAGGGTGACCCGCTCCGCCCGCTCCTCCACGGACCAGGTGACGGCGACGTGGACCTCCCGGGCGTCGGCGTGCGCGGCCGGGCGGACCGAGCGCCTCCAGGAGTAGGCCGCCATCGGGGGGGCGAACGTCCCCTCCGTCTCGCCGGTGTCCGGAAACGAGGCGGTGGCCTCCCGGACGAGCGCCTCGGCGAGACAGGTGGCGGAGGTCCACCGTTCCGAACGGTCCTCCGCCGCGATCGCGCCCGAGATCACCTGGTACGCAAGGAGCAGCGTGGCCGAAAGGATCGCGAGCGACACGAGCACTTCGAGGAGGGTGAATCCGCGCCGGTCATCCATCGTCCCGCACCGTCCCCTCGAGGACCTTCACGGAGCCGTCGAACGGGTTGAGGCGCAAGGTCCACCGGGAAGGGGCGCCGCCGCCGGAGTCGGTGAGGAAGATCCGGGCCTCCGGAACGCGGCCGCCGGCGCGATAAGGGATCTCCGTCGGCAGGTCGAGGGGCCGGTCCTCCCCCTCGATGCGGATTCCGGTCACCGAGAGGCGGGTGCCGAACGGGCGATGGATGGGCGTCTCCCCGGGACGGTCCGGAAGGCGGAACTCGTACGTCCCCTCGGCGGGGCGCAGGACGAGCCGCGTCTCCCGCTTCCCGAACAGGGAGAGGTCGTACGCCGCCTCGGACTCCGCGGAGAGGTCCCGGAACACGGTGTCGCGGTCGGGCTCGCCGATCCGGGAAAGCCGCGGGACGGCGACCCACAGGACGAGGCCGAGCACGAACAGGACGACCGAGAGCTCGACCAGCGTGAAACCGCGGTTATTGCTCATCCCACGAGTTGACGTCCGCATCCTCGCCTTCGCCGCCTTGCGCGCCGTCCGCGCCGTAGGAGCTGATGTCGTAGTCGCCGTGGCCCCCGGGGTTCAGGTACACGTACGCGTTTCCCCAGGGGTCCTTCGGCACGCGGTCCATGTACCCGCCCTTCCGGTAGTTCTTCGGTATCCGGCCGGCGTCGGGGATCCGGATCAACGCCTCGATCCCCTGTTCGGTGGACGGAAAGTACCCGTTGTCCAGCTTGTACAACCCGAGGGCCTGCTCGATGTTCCTGATCTGGACGCGCGCCTGGGTCTTCTTCGCCTCCTCGGTCCGTCCGATCAGCTTGGGCACCACCAGCGCCGCCAGCAGGCCGAGGATGACGATGACGACCATGATTTCGATGAGGGTGAACCCCGACCGGTCCCGGAGCTTCCCCGTCCCTTTTCGTACCGACTCCATCCGGTTCCTCCTATCGGACGATCTGTGAAACGTCGAGCAGGGGCAGCAGGATCGACACGACGATGAACGCGACCACCATCCCCATCACCAGGATGATCAGCGGCTCGAGGAGGGAGAGCAGCCGCGAGAGCCGGGCGTTCGTCTCCTCGTCCATCGCGTCGGCGGCCCGCGCCAGCATCTCCCCCAGCGTCCCGCTCTCTTCGCCCACCGCCGCCATCTGGACGAGGGTCAACGGGATCTCGAGGTGCGGCCTCAGCGCGTCGGACAGGGTGGCCCCTTCGACCACGCGGTCCGCGGAGGCCGCGATCAGTGAAGCGATCACCGTGTTCCCGACCACGGGAGCGACGATTCGCAGCGCGCGATCCACCGGGATCCCCCCCGAGACCAGCGTGGAAAGGGTGCGTGCGAACCGCGAGAGGGCGGACAGGTGCGCGAGGCGCCCCACGAGGGGAAGGCGGAGCAGGGCGCCGTCCCTCGCCCTGCGCCCGCGCTCCGTCGCGAGGTAGCGGCGGGAAAGCAGCGTCAACGCGCCGGCAAGGAGAAGCAGCGCCCACCAGCCGGCGGAGAGCGCGTCGGTCACTGCGATCAGGATCCGCGTGGGCAGCGGAAGGGCGTGTCCCAGGTGGGAGAAGATCCCCACGATCTTCGGCACGACGAAGGTGAGGAGGAAGACCACCACCAGGGTCGCAACGATGGCCATCAGCAGGGGATACGTCAGCGCGGAGCGGACGCGGGTCCGCGTCCGGGCCTGCTCCTCGAGGTGATCGGCGAGCCTCCTCAGGGAAAGGGGGAGCGTTCCGCTTTCCTCGCCCGCGCGGACCATGCTGGCGTACAGGTCGGGGAACGTGCCCGTGTGCGCCTCCACGGCCCGCGCCAGCGGCGCCCCGCCCCGGACCGCTTCCTGGATGCCGAGAAGGACCTTCCGGCTCTCCGGGTCGTCCACCTGCGTCGTCACCGACTGCAGGGCTCCCAGGAGGGGAACTCCCGCGCCGACCAGCGTGGCGAGCTGCCGGGTGAACAGCGGCAGGAATTCCTTCCGGCCGAGGAGGGAGGGGAGGAACCGGCCTTCGCGACCCGACGGCCCCTCGCTCAAGGTGAGGGGGAACACTCCGTCCGCGTGAAGCTTCCGGCGCGCGAGGACGGCGGTGTCCGCATCGAGGGTCCCCTTCTGCTCGATGCCTGCCCGGGAGATCCCGGTGTAGCGGAACGTCGGCACGGCCCGGTCACTCCTCCTGCGTGACGCGCAGGACCTCTTCCACCGAGGTCACGCCGGCGGCGACTTTCTCCGCCCCGGCGGCGAGGATCGTCCGCATCCCGCGGGAGACGGCGAGCGACCGGATCCCGTCCGCGTCGGCGCGGGTGAGGATCATCGACCGGATCGTCTCGTCCGCGGGAAGGATCTCGAACAGCGCGGTGCGGCCGGCGTACCCCGTGTGGAGGCACTTGTCGCAGCCGGCCGGGCGGTAATACGGCGCGTCCGGCGTCGAGGAGATCCCTATGCTGCGGACCTCCGGGACGGTGGGCGCATAGGGGACCTTGCAGTCGGGGCACAGGCGCCGCACCAGCCGTTGCGCGACCACGCCCGACAGGGAGGAGGCGACGAGGAACGGCTCGATCCCCATGTCCACGAGGCGCGTCACCGCGCCGGCGGAGTCGTTCGTGTGCAGCGTCGAAAGGACCAGGTGCCCGGTCAGGGATGCCTGGATGGCGATCTCGGCGGTCTCCGGGTCCCGGATCTCCCCCACCATGATGATGTCGGGGTCTTGCCGCAGGATCGACCGGAGGCCGTTGGCGAAGGTCAGCTGGATTTTCGGGTTGACCTGGATCTGCCCGATCCCCCGGATCTGGTACTCCACCGGGTCCTCGATCGTGATGATGTTCTTCGTGCCCGAGTCGAGGCGGCGCAGTGCCGCGTACAGGGTCGTGGTCTTTCCGGAGCCGGTCGGTCCGGTGACGAGGAGGATCCCGCTGGACCGGGAGAGGAACCGCTCGATGGCCGTCCTGTCCGCGGGATCCAGCCCGAGGTCGGCCAGTCCGACGACGGCGGTGCCGCGGTCGAGCAGCCGCAGCACGGCGCGCTCCCCGAAGGCCGTGGGGACGGTGGAGACGCGGATGTCGATCTCGCGGCCCCCGAGGCGGATCTTGATCCGCCCGTCCTGCGGAAGGCGGCGCTCCGCGATGTCCAGCCCCGCCATGACCTTGATCCGGGAGACCGCCGGAGCGTGCCACTGACGCGGGGCGGTGACCATCGGGTAGAGGATTCCGTCCACCCGGTTCCGGACGACGAGCTCCTTTTCGTACGGCTCGAAGTGGATATCGCTGGACCGCTCACGGATGGCGCGGAACAGGATGGAGTGGACGAAGCGGATGACGGGCGCCTCGTCCGGCGATTCGAGGAGGTCGCGCGTCTCCTCGATGGCGGTCGTGGGGTCGATGTCCCATTCCCCCGGCAACCCTTCGACGATCTCGTGCTCCGGGGAATGCGCTTTTTCGTACGCGGCGTCGATCCGCGCGAGCACCTCGGCCGCCGGCGCGGCGACGACCCGCGCGGCTCCCGCCCCCGCGAGGAACCGCATCTCGTCGATCGCTTCCCGCGCTTCCGGCTTTCCGGAGAGCAAGACGGTGTCTCCCCCGGGCGTCCTGCACGGGAGGAGGAGATGCTTCCGCGCGTACCCGATCGGGATCTTCGCGAGCAGGCCGCTCTCCGGGACGAGTTCCCCCGCGGCGGACGCCTCCCTCGTCTTCGACGGATCGGTCACCGCTTCTCCCTGGGCTTCGGGTCGGGGAACGTCTTCTCGACCTCCCGCTTCTGCAGGTCGAACGACTCGGTCATCTTCCGTTGCTGCTCCTGCGACCTCTGCAGCATCTCCCCCGGCTCGCGGATGATGTGCGGGGTGAGCATGATCAGCAGGTTCGTCTTCTTGCGCGACACGGACTTGAACCGGAACAGGTTTCCCAGCAGCGGGATGTCCCCGAGGAGGGGGATCTGGCTGACGATGTTCGTGAAGGTCTCCTGCATCATCCCGCCCAGCACCACCGTGTCGCCGTTCTTCACCAGCACGCTCGTCTTCGCGGACCGCTTCGTGGTGGTGGGCCCCACAGAGCTTATGTCCAGCAGGGAATCCCCCTTTACGGCGGACGACTCCTGGAAGATCTCGAGGTTCACGAAGTCGCTCTCGTGGATGTGGGGCGTCAGGCGCAGCGTGATCCCGACGTCCTTGCGCTCGACGGTGTTGATGACGTTGGCGAGGTTCGTCGAGTCCCGCGACTGGCTCGTGATGAAGGGGACGTTCTCGCCGACGACGATCTCGGCCTCCTTGTTGTCGAGCGTCAACAGGTGCGGGGAGGAGAGGATGTTGATGTTGTCCCGCGTCTGCGCGGCACGAAGCACCGCGGTGACGGCGGGGACCTTCGTCCCGTCCGGCAGCGTCACCTCCCCGAAGATCCCCCCGGCGATCAGCCCGGTGCCGCCGAAGATGAGCGGGTTGCCGGTGGCCAGCGCCCCGAAGAGCTCGTTCACGTTCCCCCTGAAATCGAAATTGGAGCCGCTGATCACCGCGCCGTCCCCCGTGGCCGCGGTGCCCCGGAACTCCGCCCCGAGGTCCCGGGTCTTGTCGAGGGTGATCTCCATGATGACCGCCTCGACGTAGACCTGCCGGCGACGGATATCGAGCTTCTTGATGACCTCCGTGAGCGTCTGGAAGTCGTTGGCGGACGCGACGATGATCAGGGAGTTCGTGGCCTTGTCCGGGGTGACTTTCACTCCGCCCTCGAGCTCGGCGGAGAGGACGTCCTTCACCGTCACCGTCGGGGAAGGGGCGCCGGTGCGGGCGGCGGCCGGCGGTGCGCCCGGGGTCTGCCCCGGGCGCTTCTCGGACAAGGAGGCGAGGACCTTGGCCACCTCCTCCGCGTCCGCGTTCTCGAGGTAATAGACGTTGATCCTCCCCCCGCCCGCCGGGGCGGGGATGTCGATCTTCGCGATCAGGTCCGCCGCGTCGGCGATGATCTCCGGAGAGCCGATGACGATGACGCTGTTGGTGCGCGCGTCCGGGAGGAACTTCATCGCCACGCCGCGGCTGCGGGCGCGCTTCGTACGGGAGCGGGCGCCGGGCGGCCCGGCGGGCCCCTCCTGGTAGATCGTATCCAGCGTCTTGGCGACGTCCGCGGCGGCGGCGTAGGAGAGGGGGAAGACCTTGAGCGCTCCCAGGGTCCCCTCGACGTCGAGCTCCCCGAGGATGCTCAGCAGCCGGTCGATGTTGGACCGCGAATCGATCACCATCAGGGAATTGGAGGCGGCGAAGACGGAGATCATTCCGTCCTTGGAGACGAGCGGGGTGAGGAGCGGCAGGACCTCCGCGCTTTCGACGTACTGCAGCGGAATGATCCGGGTGATGAACCCGGCGCCCGTGGGGGCCACCTTGCCGTTCCCGGTGGGGATGGTGTCCTGGCGCGCCTCCCGGGCGAGGATGATCTTGATCGTGTTCCCCTGCTCGACCGTGGTGAATCCCTTCACCTGCAGCACGGAAAGGAACACGTCGTACGCCTCGACCAGCGTGACCCGGCGGGGAGAGATGATCGTGATCTTCCCCTGCACCCGTTCGTCGAAGATGAAGTTCTTCTTCGTCTGCTCGCTCATGAACTTGATGAGCACCGGCAGCTCGACGTCGGTAAAGTCCATCGAAAGGTACACGGGGGGAGAGGCAACGGGACTTGTCGCCGGTACCGCCGGCGGCGCCTCGGCGGGCTCGGCCGGTGCGGGGGCCGGCGGCGCCTCGGCGGGCTCGGCCGGTGCGGAGGCCGGCGGCGCCTCGGCGGGCTCGGTCGGCGCGGGGGCCGGCGGCGCCTCGGCGGGCTCGGTCGGCGCGGGGGCCGATGGCGCCTCGGCGGGCTCGGCTGGTGCGGAGGCCGGCGGCGCCTCGGCGGGCTCGGTCGGCGCGGGGGCCGATGGCGCCTCGGCGGGTGCGGCCGATGCGGGGGCCTGTGGCGCCTCGTTCGCCGGAGGCGGCTCTTCGGCGGCGTACGCCGCCGGCCAAAAGGCGACCAGGGCCGCGATCAGAAGGACCGGAATTCGCATGGGGTTCTCCCTGCTCATCGGATTTCGTACGTCAACGTGCTCTTCTGCCCCTGCCGGAGGATGTTCACCGCCACCCTCTTTTGGTCTTTCAGGTTCTGGATGATGGTGTACATCTTCTCGGGGGAGGCGAGATCCACCCCGTTCACCTGCTGAAGGACGTCCCCTCCCTGGAATCCGAGACGGTCGAACGTGGTGCCCGGGCGGATGGCGGCGATGCGATAGCCGGCCGACCTGTTCCCCTCGAAATACGGGATCAATCGGACCTGGGTCATGAACTGGTTGAAGTTGTTGGACAACTGCGCGACCCCGGATTCGTCGATGGAGTACCGGTTGTCCGCCAGGCGGGTCACGCGGATATCGCCGGCCGGAGTTACCGCGGATGCCTGGGGCGCCGACCCCCGGGGCGCGGACGGGGCCGCCGCCGTCGTGGGCCGCACGCGGCTTCCGACGGGGAGCAGGTCGAGTTTCTCCCGTTCCTTCCCTCGCGTGATCCACACCTTGTCCCGCTCGATGGAAGAGAGGAGCGCGCCCGGTTCCACCTCCTCATTCTCCCGGAACGCTTTCGGCTGCTTCATTCCGTCGGCCCAAAGGATCGCCCGGCGGACGGAAGGGGTCGAGGAGACGATCGTCCCCACCAGGATGAAGGCTGTGCGCGCAGGTTGGGACTCCCCCTTCCCGCTCGCCGAGGAAAGGCGGGACGGCAGCTTCATCCCCTGCCCGGGGGCGAAGAGATTGTTCCACTGCTCAGGCGGCGTCGCGGGGACGGCCCTCTCGGCGGGGGCGGGGGCGGCCCGCGCGACGGCCTTCGGGGTGTACGCGCGCATGCCGAGATACCTCGTCAGGGTGACGCCGAGGGAAACGGCGGCCACGACGACGGAAATTCCAAGCACGGCGAGGTAAACCGGTTTTCGCATCCGCTCCCCGGGAAATGGTTTACAAACAATCATTTTGGACGCATAACCGGGATCCCGTCAACCACGGGTCGCTATCCCGTCAACCACGGATCGCTCCGGCGGCGCCGATTCGCCGCGAAAGGTTTCTCCTCCCCCCTTTTGACACGGAGCCTTCGAAATGCATACGATGGACGAACAGGCGACCCCATGACCGAACCGACGACCGGCCCGCAAGGGCTCAACGTGCAGGAAAGCCTCGACTTCCTCCGGGAGATCGTCCGGCGCGACACCCGCTCCGGCGTCTACGGCGGCCGGGTCGTCACGCGCTTCCCCCCCGAGCCGAACGGCTTCCTGCACATCGGGCACGCGAAGTCGATCTGCATCAACTTCGGCATCGCCCGGGATTTCGGCGGGATCTGCCACCTGCGGTTCGACGATACGAACCCGGAGACCGAGGACATGAAGTACGTCGAGTCGATCATGCGCGACGTGCGCTGGCTCGGTTTCGACTGGAAGGACAAGCTCTTCTTCGCCTCGGATTACTACGAGCAGTTGTACGACCTCGCGGTCCGGCTGATCAAGGATGCCAAGGCGTACGTCGACAGCCAGAGCGACGAGGAGATCCGGAAGGCTCGCGGCACGATCACGGAGCCGGGCATCGGGAGCCCGTACCGGAGCCGCCCCGTGGCGGAGAACCTGGACCTGTTCTCCCGGATGCGGGCCGGCGACTTCCCCGACGGGGCGCACGTCCTGCGCGCGAAGATCGACATGGCGTCCCGGAACATGAAGATGCGGGATCCGCTCCTGTACCGCATTCGCCATGCAACGCACTACCGCCGGGGCGACGCATGGTGCATCTACCCGATGTACGACTTCGCCCACCCGCTCTCCGACGCGATCGAGGGGATCACGCATTCGATCTGCACGCTCGAGTTCGAGAACAACCGGGCGATCTACGACTGGCTGGTCGACAACCTGTTTCGCGAGCCCCGTCCCCGGCAGTACGAGTTCGCGCGCCTCAACCTCGACTACACGGTGATGAGCAAGCGGAAACTCCTCCAGTTGGTGGAGGAGAAGCTCGTCTCCGGCTGGGACGATCCGCGGATGCCGACGATCGCCGGGATGCGCCGCCGCGGCTACACGCCGGAAGGGATCCGCCTCTTCGCGTCCCGCATCGGCGTCGACAAGGCGAACAGCCGCGTGAGCATGGACCTGCTGGAAGACGCGATCCGCGACGACCTCAACGCGCGCGCTCCGCGGGCGATGGCGGTCCTGCGCCCCCTCAAGGTGACGATCACGAACTGGCCGGACGACCGCGTGGAGTGGCTGCAGGTTCCATCGTGGCCCCGGGACATCGGGAAGGAAGGGTCGCGCAAGGTCCCCTTGACGCGCGAGGTCCGGATCGAGCGGACCGACTTCTCCGTCGATCCGCCCGCCGACTGGCGGCGCATGCGCCCGGGCGGTGAAGCACGTCTCATGGGCGCCTACTTCATCCGATGCGACGAGGTCCTGCGCGACCCATCCTCCGGCAAGGTGACGGAACTTCTCTGCTCATACGACCCGGAGTCGCTCGGAGCGCCGGCCAAGGGCGAGCGGAAGAAGACCACCGCGATCCAGTGGGTGTCGGCTTCGCATGCGATCCCGGCCGAAGTCCGCCTGTACGATCGGTTGTTCACCGTAGCCGATCCCGAGAACATGGAGGAGGGGAGGTCGTTCAAGGAGTTCCTGGCCCCGGCATCGATGGAGGTGGTGCGGGAAGCGCTCGTCGAGCCCGCGCTGGCGGAGCCCCCTCCCGGCGATCGGTTCCAGTTCGTCCGCCACGGCTACTTCATCGTCGACGAGGTCGACTCGAGGCCGGGCGCCCCCGTCTTCAACCGCATCGTCGGACTGAAGGACAAGTACCGTCCTGCCGGATCCGCAGTAAAACCCGCCGACCGCTCTTAGAGTGCGCCGCGGGCGGCGGGATCACCCTGTGGCGCGGATCACCACTTGCTGGAGACGCCGGCGAGATGGTTGGTGGGACCATGGCCGCTTCCGATCGGAAACCCCTTCCGGATGGCCTCGGTGACGTAATCCTTCGCCCGTTGGACGGCGTCCGGCGGCGTCAGGCCCTTGGCCAGCCCGGCGGCGATGGCGGAGGAGAACGTGCAGCCGCTCCCATGGGTGCACCTGGAATCCGACCGGGGCGACCGGAGCAGGATGAGTTCCCTCCCGTCGCACAGGACGTCGACGGCCTCGGATTCGATGTCCAGCACTCCGCCCTTCAACACCACCCATCGACACCCGGTGTTTTTCAGTTCCCGCGCCGCCTTCTTCATCGCGTCCAGTCCGTCGATCCGGCGCCCCAGGATCGACTCGGCTTCGAACACGTTGGGGGTGATGATCGTGGCGAGCGGCACCAGCTCCTCGACGAGCGCCTTGCGCGCATCCGGCGCCAGCAACGGATCGCCGCTCTTGGCGATCATCACCGGGTCGACGACCAGGTTGGGAATGCGGAATTCACGGACCGCTTCCGCCACGGCGCGGACGATGGCGGCATTGGACAACATCCCGGTCTTCGCGGCATCGGCGCCGATATCGGTCATGACGCTCCGGATCTGCTCCCGGACGAATTCCGGCGGGATGTCGACGATCCCCTGGACGCCGACGGTGTTCTGGGCCGTCAGGGCGGTGATGGCCGACATCCCGTAGACGCCGAATGCCATGAACGTCTTGAGGTCCGCCTGGATTCCGGCCCCTCCGCCGCTGTCGGATCCGGCGATGGTCAGCGCTTTCTTCATCCCTTTGGCCCTCCGGACAATATATCATCCCCCCATGCGGAGGATTAAAGCGCGGAGGGAAAAGGGATGAAGCTTCCGGCCGGAAAGGTCCCGCCAGCCCTTCTGGAGCGGCTGATCTTCAAACATCTCGGGACACGGCGCAAGGAGGTCGTGGTCGGGCCGTCCCTCGGTGTGGACGGCGCGGTCGTCCGGGTCGGCGATCGATTGCTCGTGTCGTCCATGGACCCCATCACGGGCGCCCTGGAACGGATCGGGTGGCTGGCCGTCAACATCAACGCGAACGATATCGCGACGTTCGGCGTGCGGCCCGCCTTCTTCACTTCCTGCCTCCTGCTCCCGGAACACGCGACGGAAGCGATCGTCCGGACCGTTTGCCGGCAGATCGATTCCGGCGCAAGGAAGCTCGGGATGGCGGTGATCGGGGGCCACTCCGAGACCACGCCCGGACTCGCCTTTCCCATCGTCATCGGATGCTGCATGGGCATGACGGAGCAGGGACGCTATGTGACATCCAAAGGCGCGCGAGCCGGCAACGATCTCATCCTTACCAAATCGGCGGGGATGGAAGGCACGGCGATCCTGGCCGCGGACAGGCGCTCCCGGCTCGCCGACGCGCTGGGAAGCTCCACGGTGAAAAAGGCCGCCGCGTTCTTCCGCCGGATCAGCGTGGTGGACGACGCCCTCCTGGCGTTCGGAACGGGAGGCGTTACGGCCATGCACGACCCCACGGAGGGCGGGATCGCCAACGGGATCCACGAACTGGCCGACGCATCGAACAAGGGTTTCAAGGTTTTCGAGGAAAGGATTCCGATCGCGGAGGAGACGATGCGGATATGCGAGCATTTCCGGATCGACCCGATGTGTCTCATCGCCTCCGGCAGCCTCCTGATCGCGGCGGAAAAGGATTTTTCCGGCAAGATCGTGAAGGTCCTGCGGAAGAACGGGATCGCCGCCGCGGTGATCGGGGAGCTGCTTTCCTCAACCCGGAAACGCGCCATCGTCAGGGGGGACGGCAGGGAGGAACGATTGGCGCGGCCGGTGTCCGACCATCTATGGCGTGCCCTGGAAGGATGATCCTGCGATCACCCGACCCGCAAGGCGCATAACCGTAATCCATCCTGCTGTCCTGTGAACTGAAGGTCGCCGTCAGCCGCATCGCCTAATGGTGGAACAGGTACGTGAGACCGCCGCTGATTTCCCGGAACTTGAGATCCTCCGAGTAGTCCCACTGTCTTCCGATGAAAACCCCGCCGGGCCGGACGTCGTCGATTTGTTCGATGTTGTCCTTGAGCTTCGCCCGGTATTCCCGGAAATCAAGGCGAAGGGCGAATTTCTTCGTCAGGAAGATCTTCACCCCGCCCCCGTAGTTGTAGGCGAAAGATGCCTTGTCGATGGTCATGACTCCGCCGCCCCCGGCCGTGATGAAGGGGATGATGGGGCCTTTCAGAAGGTGAAGAACGATATTCAAGTTGGTTAAAAATATCGCGTTGGTTTTTTCCTCCGAGACGATGGCGTCCGACTTGGGGTCCCCCGGCGACAGGAAGACATTGTCGAAGAGGGTGACATCGTAGGGCGTCGTGGAACCACCGAAGTCCCACTCGAACCCAAGGTGGGGATCGGCGTTGTACCCGAGCCGGAATCCGTAGACCTGCCCGTCCCTGGTCTGCGTCTCGACCGTGTGGGTTCCGCTGAGGACGGCCGTTTTCCCCATATCGGCCTTCATCGATCCCGCGTACAAACCGACCTCGAAGCCCGGCTTCACTTCCGCCATACCGGAGCGGGTGTGGAGGAGGAGGAAGCCGACGGCAGCCGCAAAGAAGATCCGTTTCATATCGCCCCCCGCTAGTCTTGTCGTTCATCGCGGAATACGGTCACTTCCCGATCTTGAAGCCGATCTCCGCGGAGACGTCTTCCGCAACGGTGGTGAAAATGGTCTTCCAGGCGCCGATGGTGTACCCTCCCCCCGCGGACACGGTGCGGCGGGCTTCCACGGAGCCGACCGTCCTCTCTCCCGGGATTTCCCTGAGGTCGCACTGGACGGAGAGCGCAGTGGCGCCCCACCCGGGCAACAGCCATCTCTTGAAGGCGCTCCCCGGTTCGTACTCGACGATCTTGCACGGCAGGAAGAAGTTCTTCCCGTCGCCGGATGCCGCCCCGTTCAGGCCGTTCTTCGCCAAGGACTTGTCCAGCTCCTCTTTGAACGTCTTCTCGACGTCGATCTCCTCGAAGGCGTTTCCCGTTACGTTCGTCGCGTTTCCGGCATGGATCTTGGAGCCCGGCTTGAGCGTGTAGCCATCCTCAAGCCTGGCCGTCCGGTTCGCCGCGCCGCATCCGGACAACAGCGCGACGATCGTCCCGAGGATCAGCATCGAAGCGATTTTTTGGAACGGATGAACTTTTGTGCCCATGCGAAGCCTCCTTTTGTTTGTGGATTGTTCTTCTCTACCGTCAGAGCGCGGGCTCGACCCGCAGCTCTTCCTCTCCCGTAAGGACAACCTCCTTTTCCCATTTCCCCCGTTCGCCGGCGTCGACAACGACGGAGAACCGGTTGTCCTTGAAGGAGGCCAGCGGCTCCTGGGAGGACACGGTGTCGACGGGGATGAAGCTGAAGGGGAAGTAAATACCGAGGCTGGCGATCGTAAAAAGGAAAGCTTCCCCCGGTTGCGTTTCCCAATAGGTCGCCTTCCGCGTTTTCCGCTCGACCTCCTGCGGATACTCCACGGGAACCATCGCCGGAACGTCCCCGACGTACCGGCCGTTGATGTAGACCTTCCCCGGCGGCGCCCCGCCGACGCACAGGCGGGTCGTCGCGGTCCTGTAGTACGAGCCGTTCTTCTGCCAAGCGGTCGAGCACGATCCGACAAGCAAGGAGATGATGAACGGAAGCATCGGCGCTTTTTTCCACCAGGGTAGGTGAAAGGTCTCATTTCCGGATGTTTTCATCGGAACCTCCGGGCAATAACGCATGGAGCTGTTCCAATGGAATCACGCCATCGATTACACGATGGCTACACGGGGCTTTGCCTCCGAGGGGGAGTCGGAAGCCGGCTTCGCCGGAGATCCCTTGCAAGCGTCTTCAACCGGCTGGAGGGCTCGATCCCGAACGTCGCATGGAGCACCTCCCGGAACCGCCCGTAGGCGGCCAACGCCTCGGCGACCCTGTCTTTCCTCTGGTAGCAGATCATCAGGCAGTGGCAGAGGTCCTCGGAGAATTCGTCCGCTTCCAGTCCCCTCTGGTAACACGTGATCGCCTTGTCCCACTGGCCGATGTGTTCCCTGTGGCGCCCCAGGTGACCAACGGAGCGGACGAACCTGCCCCGCAATCCTTTCAGGAACGGTGTCTCCCACGGGTCAGCGGTTTCCCCGGGAATCATGGGCCCCTTGAACATCCCGATGACCCTTTCCGTCAGTTCCACGGCTTTCGCCGGACCGCCACCGCCCCGCGCTTTTTCCCGTGCCTTTTCCCACTCCGTCTCCGCGTCTTCCAGCAGCGTTTCCAGTTCCCAGATATCGACCCAACAATAGTCGTCGTCGAGGGAAACCTTTGTGTCGTGATGCCGGATGGCCTTCGCCGCACCAATGAGCTTGCGAAGGCGGTGCAGCGTAGTGGCGAACGATTTGTGTGCCCGATCGCCGTCGGTCTCCGGCCAAAGAGCGTCCATAACGGGACCAACGGGGACATTTCTTCCTCCGTTGTCCACGATTACCTTGAGCATGGCGAGCGGCTTCCTGTGCACCCTTCCGGGGAAGCGAAGCGGTTTTCCCTTGCAGAAGACGCGGAAACTTCCCAGGGAGAAAATCGCCAAGGTCCAAGGCCTGTCTTCGGTCATCGACTCCATACTCGTCCCCTTCATCATGGCCATGTACCGCCTCGCTTTCCCGAAAGGAGGTAATCGCCCGCTTGCCGGGGAAAAGAGCAGAAGTCGTGCCATGCAGGGCATGAGGTAACTTCTCGTATCGAAACACCGGGTTGTGCCGGATGCCGCGCAACCTGGGTCGATTTTCGGAGGTTGAGTAAGAGCAACTGCGATGGAAACGGAGTCGATTTCCCGCTTTGAGCAAACACACGAGTGAAACGGGACTCAGGGGGTTTCCATCGTGTGGTCATGGGTTTTCTTTCCTGATGCCCTCCAGATGCGCAAGAAATTCCTGATCGTCGTTCAAGTGCCTCGTTGGGATGCCTTGGGACGCCTCCACCGCCTGCCGGGCGTAACGGATGGCCATTTCCAGGTTCCCGCGACGCTCCGCGATCCGCGCCAACGGGATCAACGCCTTGCGCCGCCGCCAGTCTTTCCCAAGGGCGGCCATGAATCGATACAGCTTCTTCTCGAAGCGCTCGGGGGGGGCGCCTCCGGCTCGCTCAAACCGGGCCACCAGGTGGTTCAGGCGGGCGTTCGCCCGTTCAAAACCGCTACGGTCATCCGCGAAGAGAGTGATGGCGCGGGCAAAGCATCCCTCGGCCCGCTCCCAGTCGCGAGCCAGCAGATAATCGTAGCCGAGGTTGTTCGTGAGGACGGCTTCGTTGGAGCGATCCCCTCTTCTCTTCGCCCTCTCCAGAAGCTCGCCGACCACGCGCGCGGCATCGCCATAGCGCCCGCACCCCTCGTAATACCGGTAGAGCAACGTGCCGGCCCTTTGAGCAAGCGTGTCATCGTCCCACGCAAGACCTGCCGCAAGGAGGTGATCCAGCAGCGAGCCGTAAGAGACGTCCCGGTCCTGAACGATCGGGCGAGGCACGCCGGGTATGAGAGATTCGATCAGCGCCGTGAACCGGATGAGATTGGAAACTCTTACGGGATCGCCGCGTGCGAGCAGTTCCGCCATTCCGTGGAGACCCTCGTCCGTTTCTCCGCGCCCGAATGCATGTAATATCGTCGAAACGAAAGGTTCGGTGGAGGCGAAAAGCCCCGCCGGTGATGGGCCGGCTCCTGTTCCGGGATCGTCGTACAGGATGTTCTCCAGCGTTTCGTCGTCGAAGTAGAACCCCGTATTCGCCGGCGGTGGACGATCGGTCATGGACGTTACCTCTCGAGACCGAAGGTGCGCCAGGAAACCGGCACGAGGTGTTGGTTCCGGTCCATCGGTTCCCCGATGATCTGTTCCGCCCCCCCGATATACTCGGTCCGACCCTCATCATCCAGCCGGCCCGGTACCGTGTGGTAGTGGACGACGCTTTGCATCAGTTCCGCGGGCAGACTGGTCGATGCAACCAACCGGATGCTTATCCCGCGTCGGGCGGCCACCTGGGCGACCACGGGAGAGATCCCGAGTCCCGGTGGAGCAACTACGATCAGAGTCTGGCCGGCGAAGGGAATGGCCATGCCGATCAGGAGGTCCTGCCACCGCAGGCTCCGGAGCGCCGGATCGGCGCGGCCCGCGAGATCCCGGACAAGGGATTCGTTCTCCCCGATTCTCCAGCACCATGCCACCGGGTTGCGCGAGGCCCCGGTAGTGCGATACCAGCTTACGGTCTGACGGTAGTTGGGGAAAATGGGCGAGAACACGACGAGGCCCGACAGAACGTCGTCCCCGATCCCCGTTTTGGAGCGTTGGGCTTCGGATCCCGGAGCGGCTCGCCCGTATGTTATGAGGTCGATAAGGCCGTCCCCTGGGGTCCGGAGCAGGCGCCGGAATGCGGCGGAATCTCCGGAGAAGTTGGCAAGCCAATCGACCGGCTCGAAGTACAGCGACCATTCGCGGGGTTGCCCTCCGGAGAGGGCCTCATCGAAGATCCATACTACCGGGAAGCCTTCGGGCAATTCCGATGGAACCGCGCCCGGTCGCATTCGGGCGTCGCGAACCCAGATCTGCTCCTTTCCCCGGCTGTGGGCGCGCAGGGTGGCCTTCACATCGAATCCATCGAGAAGTTGCCCGCCGTAAGGCTCCGAAACCGTTTCGCGGCGTCGGCGGAGACTCCTGGCGACGGCCATGGCGCAGAGTCCGTTGATCAGATCCTCCCAGGGGCGCCAGGTGAAACGGTACCCGAAGGCACGCTGTTTCACGGCCAACGTGGCGCGCCACGCGTCCGGCACGGGAAAGGCCGAAGGTCCGCAGGAGCCTCCCGGGAGAAGGGCGGGGACCTGGAGATCGCCCGAACCCTGCTCGTTTTCGCTGAACACCAATTGTCCGGTCGCTCCCTCTCCGGCCAGCGGAGGGCGGAGATATCCGCAGTCCGACAGCGTCTTGGGGTCTACCCAGGGAAATTCGGAGAGGGTGCGCCGCAGGACGGCGCAGAAATCCTCGGAGAGCGTTGCGCGCGCGCAGGTATCCACCATGGCCAGTGTCGGCTGCGAACGCTGGTTCAGCAGTGTCTGGCCACGGAGGAGTTGTTCGAAGGCGGCGATGCCGGACAGGTCGCTCCGTTTCCGTGCATGCGCTTCCCGGTCGGTCGCATCCCGGAAGTGATGCCGGTACGCCCTGCGGAAGAGAGTCTGGAGCATCGCCTCGCGCGGTATCGGGCGGTGATGTCCATGAGGATCCAGCAGCGGGTGCCGGCGTCGACGCTCGAACGCCGACGCAACTGCAGGGAAAATATCCATGTGGGCGACCGCCAGGGCCGGATCGATGACGGCCCGGCGAAAGCCGCCGGGCTCCATGGGCGCCACCATGTCCAGACCCTTCACGGAAGGCCGAAGTCCCTCGGCGGCAAGGAGCGCCTCGATCCGGCTCCAGTGCGCCATGCCGCCGGTGAAGAGGACGCGGCCGTGGCGCTGAAGGAGCCCTTTGAGCCTGGCGGCCATCGCCAACTCCCGGCGTGGGTCGACCTCCGTGTCGACGGGTGCGGACGCGGCGAAGCGGTGAAGGTCTCCGGACAGATCGCGGCCCGCCCCTGTCGGATCGGGAAGCACGCGCTGCGGATAGATCGGATTCGCCGTTTCTTCCAGGTCCACGCCGTAGAGCGGCACGTCGAGCTCTCGGGCGCATCGCATCGCCTCCACGATCGAATCGGTGGGGGAGAGGACGAGCACTGACGTCGAAGCGTACCCCAGTTCCTCTTTAAGCACCGTGGACGGAATCCGTTCCAGCTCATCGCCTGTCTCGCGTTGGAGTTCCATGGCTCTCTCCCGAGCCGAGGAACGGAGATAGCGGTTCCGTTTCGTCAGGCCGAGCATGCAGGGGAGACGCTTTCGCCGATCGGGACCGATGCCGAGTTCGCCGAGCCAACGGTGCGCCGCAGCGGCCATCAGAGGGCCAAGCTCCACCGCGACGGCATTCGGGCGGCGGGCGGGATCGCAGCAGGCGCGGTTGACCTCCAGCGCGAAGTTCGCCTGGAAATGCACTGCCGGGACGGCGACCAGTGTGGAGGAGCCCACATCCATATCGATCGGACCGTTCGTTCCCATTCGTCACCCTGTCTTCGCGAACAACTGCTGAAACGCCGCCTCCAGGTGCTTGCGCGTGGGGTTCGCAGGAGGTTTCTCTCCTTCCTGGGAGAGCGACCGATCCGGAGATGCGGCATCGGCGTCGGCGAGGTTGAGCATGAGCCCGAAGAGATAGAGCGTGTCCCGCGGCGATGGCGGGACGTCTCCGCGCTCCTTCCGCCAGAGCTGCCAGAAGAGGCTGAGGAGGCGATCGGAATCCCGTTCGAGTCTTCCGATGCGGGGGAAGCGGGTCTTGACCATGCGGTCGATCTCCTCGCGCGGCGGAAAACCCACATCGATCCGTGGCCGAAGGCGCGAGTGGATGAATTCCGGCAGCGCGTTGCCGGCCAGGTCCACGGTGTTCGTCGCCGCGACGAAACGAAAGCCGGGGTGCGCCATGATCCGCTCGCCCAAAAGGTTCGAGTCCAGGTACCTGCGCTCGTCCAGCACGCTGACCAGCGGAGCGAGCGCGCGGGACCGCAGTTTCCCGATCTCGTCGACGAAGCAGATGCCGCCGCGGGCCATAGCGGTCGCGAGCGGGGACAGGATGTAGTCCATCTTGCGCAGGGGATCGTCGCTGAAGCGCACGGCGCAGACGAGGTCCTCGGCGGTTACATCCTCGTGCCCTTGGAACACGTAGAGGTTCTTCCCGGTGCAGCGCGCCAGCTCGTAGACGAGGCGGTTCTTGCCGACCCCGGCTTCGCCCACGAGGAGCGGCGCCAGCGGCGGAAAGCCCGACTGTCCGATCCAGGAGGCGAGCACCATTCGCGCTTCCTGGTTGCGCCCGATCAACTCATCCTCGACCCGCAGGGCGGGTTGGTACGGAGAGCTGACCTGTACGGTTTTGCCGTTGATCCGCAGGAACGCCGGCTGGCCCATGGAAACCTCCTTATGCGACGAACCGTTGAAGGAGTTTCTCGCGGCCGGGGTATTTCTTCAGGGCCGTCGAGATGAAATGGGTAGTCCGCAATCTTCGGACCAGGGACGGGGAGAGGGTGTCAAGCGGAACGATGATCATCTTGATGTTCTTCTCCCGTGCAAACCGCGCGAGCTTCTCCGGGAGAGACCACCCACAGTGAGCCACCACGATGACGGCGCGCTCGGCGTATTTCACGGGCCATGCCACGAATTTTTCCGCATGGGAGAAATCGGCCAGTTCCGGGTCCTCGAACGGTGTCTGCCGGCACTGGTACCGGGCGGGCTTCTTCGTAATCGCCTCGTATCTCTCCACCCCCATGTCGGAACGCGTATAAAGGAACGCCAGGGCTTCGTTCCAGTCCCGGCGGATGTGACCGTTCAGGGAGGATTCGATCCTCCCTACCGCTTTGAAGAGGGAGTACACGAGGTCCGGAGGGGGATGCCGTTCGAACGGGAACGTGTCGTTCCCCAGGTTGATGTTCCTCTGGGAGAGGTTCGCGTCGTGGATCACGGAGAAGGCGCACTCGTCGATCCGATCCGAAAACAGGAACACGTGCGGGGTGTGCGCGTCGACGGACAGGAACCGCAGGTCGCCGCGTCGTTTCCGGACGTACAGGGCCTTCTCCTTCATCGCCCTGGCGCGGATCGTGGCCTTCCACCGGATGCCGTCCCCCATCCCGCCCCAGCTTCGTTTCACGACGGCGCGCCGGGTCTCCCTGGCGATGTTCTCTCTCACGAGAGCGCAGGCGCCTTGATGGAGGATGTAATCGTCCTTGACCGCCCAAGTTATGCCGGTGCAGGGCCCTTTGAGTGATTTCTCTTCGGCTCTCGTGAGAGAACGGCGGGCGATGTCGGCCCATCGGCCGCGGCCGGGATCCTCGACGGCCGGCAGGCCGACGCCTCCGCCCCGGATATCGGTCCCGAAAGAATCGCCGCCCTCCAAGGCATCCGGGAGCTCGAAGGCGGCGCCCTCCTTCAACGTTCCATCGGCGGTAAGGGAATAGAACCCTGTACCGTCCGCGCCGAGCTTTTTGTCCGGGACCGGGTACGCAAGCAGCGTTTCCGCCAGTTCCCTGGCGAATTCCTTCCCGAAGCACGACTCCGCGGCGTCCAGGAGATGGGACGACGGGAAGGGAACGACCCTTCCCGACGCGATCATACGCGCCCTCAGGTATCGCAGGAACGCCAGGAAACGGGTGATGGACCTTCCGTTGGCGACGCGGGGATCGTCCTTCTCGATGAGTCCGAGGAGGGTGGTGCCGAGCGCTTCGAGCTTGTCGAACGATCGAACGTTGCCCTTCTTCACTGCCTCGAAGAATTTCAGGTTTACGCAGGGGTAATCGTCGAGGAACCCCATGGTCCAGAGGGAATACGGATCCTCGGCGAGAAATGCCAGGCCCAGTTCCTCCTGGGGTGCAGGGCGGGGTGGAGTGTCTCCCTTTATGCCGTTCTCGAGGGCCTTCCGGACCGCCCACCAGAGCCGGTATTCGCAGACGAAGAGGGTCCGTTCACCCGACGCAAGGGCTTCCGCGAGGCGGGCCGCCACGAGCGATGCCCGCGCGGCCGTAAACGCCTTGGTGACGGGCGGCGCCTGCTCCCACAGCGCGTCCATTCGCGACCACAGGGGCGCGAAGTATCGATCCAACCCTTTCGAAAGGGCGAAGTTTTCGTCCAATAGCGGCCGGTCGGGCGAGAAGATTGCCCCATCGGGATGGAACAAGAGGTTTTCCGCATCGATGCATTCGTACCCGACCCGTCTCCGTCGGGCGGCGAACGTCGCGATATATCCGGCGTCGTTGGGGACGAACGGCAACAGGAGATGCCTGTCCGGGCCCTTCCGGACGACCATAGTGAAGGCCAGCGGAAAGGCGGAATGCGCGAGCTCGATCAGTACCCCTTGGCCCAGGAACCGGGGCAGGTCGACCACGAGCCGGTCGAACCCCCCCGCATCGAGCGCAGCAACGGCGAGCTGAGCGAATGCGAGCCTCCCGCGGACGTACGGGACGATCGCAAGACCCGGCCGGCCGGGAAGCTCAATGGGTGATCCCGCCGCCTCCGTCTTTTCGAAGGACCAGAAGATGTTCGATCTCATCCGGCTTCTCCTGCGAAACGGTCTTTTCTCCAGTTGCGGCCTTCGCACGAATCCCGGCCGCGGGTTCTTCCGCTTCGCTCTCCCTGGTTTCGGCTCTTCTGAGGAACTCCCGGATCTCTGCGTTACTCGCCCGGTCGGCACCGGCTCGGCTCGCCATGCCGTAGGCGAACTGCAGGCGGGTCCTGGCCTCCCGGGGTGTGGTTTCCGTATTCCAGAACTCCTTCATGTAGATTTTCATCCATCGGTCGTCACCTGGGGGAAGGTGTCTTTGCAGGATCATCCGGAACGTGGCGGGCGGGGGAATCCCGACGCGGATGGCGGGGGAGAGCCGCTCCTCCAGGAAGTGCGGAAGTCGCCCTCCGGACTCCTCGTCCTCGTTCAAGGCGGCGCAGAAGAGGAACTCCTCGTGCGCCTCGATCCGGATCCCCGCCAGGACCGAATCCAGCATCCTGCGCTCGTCGAGCACGGAGGCGAGAGGGTTCAGCGCGGCGGGAGGGGCCTTGCCGATTTCGTCGAAAAAGAAGATCCCCCCCGCGAGCATCGCGGCGAAGAGCGGGGAGGCAACGTACTCGATCCTGTCGGAGGAAGCGAACCGTGCGGTGCAGGCGACGTCCTCCGGGTCGAGTTCCTCGTTCCCGTTGAGGATGTACAGCGGCTTTCCCAGGATCTTCGCCAGTTGGTACACGATGGCGTTCTTTCCCACCCCCGGCGGGCCGAAGAAGCGGATGTTGAGGGATTTGAGCCCGTTGCCCGGCATCCAGGCGGCCAGCGCCCGCTCCATGATCTCCTTCCGCTCGACGAAGTCGATCGAAGGGATCCTTTCCGGGTGGGGAAGGCGAATCCCGACCCCCTGGATCTCCACGAGGGGGTACGCCTGGTGTATGTCGTTTCGCGCTCCTGTTCGCGCCATGTCATGACCTCCTTTCTTCCGCCGGGGATAAACGCACGGATCGTGCCGGAATCCGGAGGAACCGATTCGTGATGCCGGAACGGCAGATTGGGGGATCCGGCAGGTAGGAGGCGGACGAGTTCCTCCGGTCGAGTTTTGCGCAAGACACTCCCGTTGAGTCGAATTCCCACATCTGGTAGCATGTGGTACAAACTCAACCGTCCCGGGGAAGGCCGTGAAGATCGAGGCGCTGAAATTCCTCGCCGATCCGCCGGGAGAGCCACCCCGAAGAGTCCACCTGGACGCGGGGGCTCCCGGGGACCTTGCGCGGGCGTTGGATGCGGGCGTTCCCGCGGCGTTTGTCATTCCGGCCAGCGCGTTGGAACCATTCCGGAAATTCGGCGATCTCGTCATCGACCGCGGGGCCAAGCACAAGGCCTCGGGGCTCTCCAGGTATCTCCTCGGGAAGGACAAGATCCCTCTCATCCAGGGATCGTTCGTCGACGGCGGACAGCTCAAACGCGGAGTCCGGGCCCTCCTGTCCAACGCCGTCGCGCAGCGGGAGAAGAACGTCTACCTGATCGGCACGGGCGATGCGCTCTTCCAGGCCGTCTGGGAGCAGGCCGCCAAGGGGCCGCAAGGGAAGGTGGCTGCGGGGAGAGGAAAGCGGGGACCGGGGTCTTCCGGCGGTCCCGACGATCCGGAGGGCGGGAGCACGGTTTCCCGCTTCCTGCTGGACGTGCTGGGGATCTACGAGGAGCCTCCGGACCTGGCGCGAAAGTACGTCGGCGAATCGGCGGAGGCGAAACTGGTCCGCCAGTTCATCCTCCACGCCGCGCATACCAAAAGCACGGTCCTGATCCTTGGAGACACGGGCACGGGGAAGGAAATCGTCGCACGCTCGATCCACGAATACAGCGGCCGCCCGATAGAGAAGTTCCGGGCGGTCAACTGCGGGGGGATCCCCAAGGATCTCCTCGAATCGGAGCTGTTCGGCCACGAGAAAGGCTCCTTCTCCGGGGCGGTGGACCAGAAGGCAGGCCTTTGGGAAACCGCCGGTGAGGGGACGCTCTTCCTCGACGAGGTGGGGGACCTCTCCCTGGCCCACCAGGTGAAGATTCTCCGGGCGCTCGAGGATCGGCGGATACGTCGATTGGGATCTACCAGGGACATTCCCGTGAACGCACGGATCATCGCAGCGACGAACCGGGATCTGTTCTCGATGGTCCAGGACGGACGGTTCCGCGAGGACCTCTATTACCGGCTCCGCGAGTTTCTGATTCGCACTCCTTCCCTTCGTGACCATCCTGGAGACATCCCTTTGATCGCGCAGTCCTTGTGGCGGCGGATCGCGGGGGATGGGGAAAGTCCGCTTTCCGGGGAGATCCTCGAAGAGCTCAAAACGCTTCGGTGGCCGGGGAACGCCCGGGAGCTCAAGGCGGTCCTCAGCTCCCTCCACTCCTTCTTCAGGACGGGGAATCTGCGGCCCGAGTATCTGCGGGCGGTGTTCCTCTCCCTTGGGCAGGATGTATCATCGCGTACGGAACCGCGCGGCCGATGGAAGGCCGTGCTTCGGGAAGTGGAGTGCATCACCCACCTCCGCAGGGTCGAAGAGGTGGTCCACGCCACCGGGGCCGCCTTTGGTTCTTTCAGCAGAAAAAAACGTACGGGCGATGGCGGCGCGGTGGAAGCCGTCGCCGATCTCCTGCGGCAACGGTTTGGGGAGCTCGAGGTGCTTTGCCTCCAGCCGCTGTTGTTCCACAAGGAGTCGGTCTTCGCGGAGGTGAACCGGTTCAAGGGGAGCCTGGCCTTTTTCCAGGGCCTGCTGCAGAAAGACGCCCGTGAGGCCGTTCGGTACCTGAAGAAGGACGTGGACAGGGGAATGCACCGTCTGAAAAGAGAGATCGGCAGGGAGATCCGGCTCCTGCTGTCCGGCACGTCGTAAGTGGCGCTGTCCGGCAAGACCTTCCGCATCTTCATCAGCTCCACCTTCTCCGACCTGAAAGAGGAGCGCAACGCGCTCCAGGAGCGCGTCTTCCCGCGTCTGCGGGACCTGTGCATGGCGCACGGATTCCGGTTCCAGGCGATCGATCTGCGGTGGGGGGTGAGCGAGGAGGCGTCGCTCGATCAGCAGACGGTCCGGATCTGCCTGGAGGAGATCGCCCGGTGCCAGAAGACCGCGCTCAAGCCCAACTTCATCGTGCTGCTGGGGGACCGGTATGGCTGGTGTCCTCTTCCCTACGAGATACCTGCCTCCGAGTTCGAGGAGATCGAACGGCGCGTTAACGATTCCTCAACCCATGAACTGCTTGCAACTTGGTACCGCCGGGACGACAACGCCGTCCCTCCTGTGTACTGCCTACAACGGCGGACAGGGGAGTTTGTTGATTTAAGTGTCTGGGAAGAGCGCGTCGAGAGACCTCTGCGCGCCGTCCTGCTCGAAGCAGTGGCCGGAATGGACCTGTCGGAGGATGACCGGCTGAAGTATGCCACCTCCGCGACGGAGCAGGAGGTTGTTCGCGGCGCCATGAAAGTCGAGGACGCGAGAGAGCATATCTTCTGCTTCTTCAGGTCGTTCCTCGTGGAGCGGGCCGACGGGTCCGTGGCGGCTCAAAGGGAAAATGGGCACCTCTCTCCCGTCGACGAGGTATCGCGTGATGGGGATTTTCACCATTTTGTCGACCGGGCGCCCCACGGGGAATTCGATCCGGGCGCATATGCCCAGCTTGCGAATTTGAAAGGCCGCCTCGAATCGCTCCTTCCCGGGAAAACGATGAAGTACCAAGCCCGTTGGACCGATTCGGGAGTCACCCTCTCCCATCTCGATGCCCTCTGCACCGACGTCTACGACTCTCTCTCCCGGGAGATCATGAAGCAGATCTCCCGGTCCGGGAAGACAGATCCGGAAGAACTGGAGGATCAAGCACATGAGGAATTCGGGGAGGAACGGGCCAGGATTTTCGTTGGACGCGCGGCGATCCTCGACACGATCCGAAAGTACATCCGGTCCGAAAACCGCCACCCCCTGGCCATATACGGAGAACCGGGTTCGGGTAAATCTGCCCTGATGGCGCGTGCCGTCCATGAGGCCCGGGAAGACAATCCCGGTGCGGAAGTCATCATCCGATTTGTCGGTGCCACACCGGCTTCTACAGACGGCCGATCGCTTCTTGAGGACCTGTGCGGCCGGGTCGGGCGGGCATACGGATCGAAAGAGGAAACACCCCTGGAGTACAGGGACCTGGTTCAGGAGTTCACGAAACGTCTTAAGCTGGCGACGAAGGAAAGACCGTTGATCCTGTTCCTGGATGCTCTCGACCAACTTTCCGACGCAGATCATGCTCGCAACCTGACGTGGCTCCCCGGGGCGCTCCCTGAGAACGTCGGCCTAATCGTGTCTGCAATTCCGGGGGAAGGTACGGACGCGCCGGGGAGGAAGATGCCCCCCGATCGTATCGTGGTACTCGGACCGATGGTTGCGGGTGAGGGGTCGGACCTGCTCGACCGATGGCTGTCCGCCAACCGGAGAACCCTGCGGCCCGACCAGAAGAGCGAGGTTCTCGGAAAGTTCGAGAAGTGCGGATTGCCGCTTTATCTCAAACTGGTGTTCGAGGAGGCACGTCGCTGGAAATCGTACGACGATCTCTCGTTCGGGACCGATGGAAAATCCGGTCTGAGCGGAGATGTACCCGGCCTGATCGACGATCTCCTTAGGCGACTCTCCCGGGAGGAGGAGCACGGGAACGTCCTCGTTTCCCGCGGCCTGGGATATGTCGCGTCCGGGAAGAACGGCTTGACTGAGGATGAACTGCTCGACGTGCTTTCCTGTGATGGTGAGGTGATTAAAGATTTTCAGAGGCGCTCTCCCAAATCTCCGCCGGTGTCGGCCCTTCCTGTCATCATCTGGTCCCGCCTTCGATCCGACCTCGATCGGTACCTGGGCGAACGCCAGGCCGACGGAACCTCGACGATCTCCTTCTTTCACCGCCAGTTTGAGAAAACGATCGCCCGGAATTACCTGACAGGCAATTCAAAGCGAGCACGTCATGAATCGCTCGCCCATTACTTCGCGTCCCGGCAGCTCTGGCTTGAAACGGCCGGAAAGAAGACCCCGAACCTCCGAAAAGTTTCCGAGCTACCCTTCCAGCATGCGCACGGAGGCATGACGGACGGGCTTCGGGAGACATTAATTGACTTCGACTTCCTCTACGCCAAGGTCTTTGCCCTTGGTCCCCATTCATTGATTGCCGACTTCGACTTGGCCTTTATCGATGAATTACATATTAAGACGGACATGCCGGATGAGTCACTTCGTTTCCTGGGGTTGATCCAGGGGGCTCTTCGCCTCTCCGCGCACTTGCTTGCAAGAGATCCCGATCTGCTGCCCGGACAATTAACGGGCCGCTTGTTGTCCTATGATCTCCCGGAAATACATGCCTTGCTCTACCAGATTGGAAAGCGGAAAGAAGTCCCATGGTTGCGACCGATGTCGCCGTCCTTGGAACCACCCGGTGGGCCGCTTCTGCGAACTCTGGACGGTCATAAAAATGGAGTTTGGGCCTTGGCCATTACCCGGGATGGAAAACGAGCCATCTCGGGCTCCAAGGACGCGACCCTGAAGGTATGGGACTTGGAGACCGGTGAGGCGCTTTGCACTCTGGAATGCCATTCAGATGGCGTTGTTGTTGCCATAGCCGTGACACCGGACGGACGGAGTGCGGTCTTGTGTTCCGGGAACAAGACCCTTAAGGTGCGTGACCTGGAGACGGGTGAGGACCGTTTTACTCTGGATGGTCATGCGGGTGGAGTTTGGGCGGTAGCCATTACCCGGGACGGAAGGCGAGCCGTCTCAGGTTCTACGGACACCACACTCAAAGTATGGGACCTGGAAACGGGCGAAACCCTTCGGACTCTCGAGGGGCATACCGAAGCTGTTAGTGCGGTAGCTGTTACACCGGACGGCAAGAAGGTTGTCTCGGCCTCTTGGGACGCCACCCTCAAAGTTTGGGACCTGGAAACCGGAGAGGAACTGGGTACTCTCAAAGGCCATACCGATAAGGTATGGGCAATAACCGTCACCCAAGATGGAACGCGAGCGGTCTCAGGTTCTTCGGACACCACACTCAAGGTGTGGGACCTGGAGGCGCGCAAGGAGCTCGGCACCCTTGAGGGGCACAAAGACAAGGTCAAAGCGGTAGCCGTGACCCCGGATGGCAGAAGGGCTATCTCGCTCGACGATTCCAATACAACGCTTAGGTTGTGGGACCTGGAAACCTTCGAGATGCTGCGTACCTTGGAGGGTCATACCCATTGGGTGCTGACCATAGCCGTGACCCCGGACGGAAGACGGGCTGTATCGGGTTCTGAAGATAACACGCTCAAGGTGTGGAACCTCGAAGCTGGGCGCGAGGAGCGCACGCCGGCGGGACATACGCAGCGGGTATCCTGCGTGGCGGTGACTCCGGATGGCAGGCGCGCGGTGTCGGGTTCGGAGGATCAAACCCTGAAGGTGTGGGACCTGGAAAGCGGGAAGGAACTGCGCACCCTGATGGGTCATACCCGCTCCGTCAACGCTGTGGCGGTGACGCCGGATGGACGGCGGGCGGTCTCCGCTTCAGGGGATGGGACCGTGAAGGTGTGGGACATTGAAACCGGCCAAGCCCTCCGAACTCTCGAAGGCCATGCCGATGCGGTTAGTGCGATAGCTGTCACATCGGACGGCAAGAGGGCTGTCTCGGCCTCCGATGAGAGTGCGCTCAAAACATGGGACCTTGAAACCGGAGAGGTGCTGTATACCTTGGAGAGCCAAGACAGACGGGTCTCGACGGTAGCCGTAACGCCGGACGGTAAAAGGGCCGTTTATGCCTCTATGGATAAAACGCTGAAAGTAACCCTGAACGTGTTTGACTTGACGACTGGCGCGACAGTGCACGTTCTGGAAGGCGGCGTCGGGAGGGTAGCCGTGGCCCCGAACGGATGGGGCGTCGTCGAGGCCTCCGGGAAAAAAATTATGGTAGTGGACCTGGAGACCGGTGAGGTGCTCCAAATCCTGGAAGGAGATACAGAATGGATCGAGGTGGTTGCTGTGACGCCCGATGCAAAGGGCGCCATTTCGCGTTGCGATGGCGCGCTCAAGGTGTGGGATCTAGGTACCGGCAAGGCGCTCTGCGACCTGAAGGGCCATATCGTTTTAGTTAACGTGGTGGAGGTAACGCCCGATGGAGGGCATGTTGTCTCGGGCTCTTATGACATGACCTTAAGGATGTGGGAATTGCAGAGCGGTGAGGAGATCGCTTGTTTTGGAGGAGACAGCGGGTTCACCGCAACCGCTGTTACCTGGGATGGAAATACGATCATCGCGGGAGAGGAATCCGGCAGGATCCATTTCTTGCGGATAGAGAACATTGTTCCCGGTTCTCCGATTGTCACCGCGTTTGCCTCTCCGGTCCATGGTGACGTTGCCTTCGGTTGTCCCTTGTGCCGAAACTGGTCCCTTGTTCCTCCCTCCGCTCTGGGGAGAGAAACCGGTTGTCCCAGGTGCCGCAAGATCGTAAGACTGAACCGCTTCACCACAAACACCGACTGGCGGCCGATCGAGAAGGCGTGGCGTGGGGATCGAAAATGAGTACGGGCAAATCGTTATCGCCACACTGGAAATAAAAATGGATAAGCTTCGAATAGACGAAAATGCCCGCCCCGTCCCCGTTGTCCGGTTGATCATCCCGGACGGTGATGGCCGGGTCCTGATTCTGAGACGCGAAAAAACGAAGTACGGATTGGGTGAATGGTGCCTGCCGGGCGGGAAGGTGGATTACGGCGAGACCGTAGAAGAGAGCATTGCCAAGGAGATCCGCGAGGAGACCTCCTTGAACTGCACGGCAACCCGGTTCCTCTTCTACCAGGACAGCCTTCCAATGAGGCCGGGGGGGATGCACTGCATCAACCTCTATATTGAGTGCCGGGTCGAGGGGACGGTCCGTCTGAACGACGAGTCGAGCGACCATGCGTGGATCTCGCAGGGCGATTTGCCTCGATATTCGCTGACGTTCCGGAACGACGAGGGGCTGCTGAGGTATTGGAGGGAGAAGAAAGCGTAGAAAGGAGAGCCGTCATGGCCGTGGACGGGACGTGGCTAAAGGAGCAGGTGAGTCTGTACAGGAAGGAATATCCCGTCTACAAGGCGTACGCCGATGCCCTTCGCCGCGTGCTCGAGGAAGCGTGCGCGACCCGCGCGCCGAACTCCATCATTCAGGTGAGGGCGAAATCCCTCTCCAGCTTCGCGCAGAAGATCATCCGGAAATCCGAAAAGTACCCCGATCCCGTCCACCACTTCTCGGACCTCTGCGGGGCGCGGGTGATCACCTCGACCCAGGAGGAATCCGACCGCGTCTGCCGGTTCATCCGGGAGAACTTCCGCATCGACGAGGCGAACAGCGAGGACGCGAAGGCCCGCCTCAAGACCGGGGAATTCGGGTACCTGTCGGTGCACTACATCGTGCAGGTCCGCTCGAAAAAACTGCTGGGTGTCGACCTGCCCCGGGAGATCGGCGAGCGGAAGGCCGAGATCCAGGTGCGGACGTTCCTCCAGCACGCCTGGTCGGTCATGGCCCACGACCGTTTTTACAAGAGCGAGTTCAAGGTGCCCAAGACCCTGGAGCGGGACATGGCGAGGGTCGCCGCCCTTCTGGAGGAAGCCGACCACGAGTTCGAGCGCGTGCTGGGAAGCCTGGGTGTTTTCGCGATGAACTACGGCGTCCACATCTCCCCCGAGGAACGGCAGGAGGAGATGGCGCGTCGGATCGCCGTCCTGGAAAACGAGCCGGAGGAGGCGAACAAACCCGCAGAAGCCCTCCGCGTGGCGCGGCTTGCCAGGATCTCGGGGGAATGGGAGACGATCGTGAAATATCTCTCCCCGTATGAAGGCGTCAGGGGAAAGGCGGGAACCCCGGCGCTCCTTCTGGAACTTGGTCATGCGCTATGCCGGGCGAACAGGGGATGGATCCGGGGGAGAAAGGTCGATGTGAAGAAAGCGCGAAAGTACAGGAAGGGGCAGGCCTTGCTGGAAAAAGTCGGCCGGCCGGACGAGATCGGTCAGGACTGTGCGGCCCATCCATCGATGGAGCGGGACGAAACGCGCGCGCGGGCTCTTTATACCCTTGCCTGGTCGTACGAAAACGTGCCGGGTGAGGAGCTGAAGGCGCGAGAGCTGTATCATAAAGCGTACTGTTGCGATCCGATGAACTCCTATCACCTGGCCTCCTTTATCGAGTTCGAGATCTTCTGCAACAAGGACAGGTCTTTCGTCCCGATGCTGCGCCCCGCGCTTCTTAAGGCGATCGACGCCTGCCGCGCCCACGCCGACGCGGGGATCGAGCTCCCGTGGGCCTTCCTGACCATGGGGCGCTTCCTTCTTCTTCTGGGCCATCCGTACGAAAGTCTTTCGGCCTACGCCAAGGGGATCCACCTATGCTTGAGCGGGAAGGTATGCGCGCCGGACGACGTCCTCGATGCGGAAACGGATTTCCTGAGGCGGATAAATTTCGGGCGGAAATATCCTCAGCCGGAACAGTGGGTCGCGGACTTCCTGCTGCTGGCGAAGGCGCTCAAGCCCTCAGGGGTCAGTGCCCTTGAAGAAATAAGGGAAAAGGCGCCCCGCAAAAAGCCGTTCCTACACCCTGTCGTGATCGTCGCCGGAGGCGCCCACGCGGATTTCCAGAACGAGATGGAGGGGTACAAGGGTCTGCTGGAAGGGACATTCGACCGTTTTTCCGGGACGATCATTTCCGGCGGGACGACGGCGGGGATCCCTGGGATCGTAGGCGGCCTCGCGCAACGGCTGACCGACGGCCGGGGAATACACGTCGACGTCATCGGGTATCTCCCCCGGTCCTTGCCGAAGCATGTGCAGATGGACCGCCGGTACCACGAACTGATCGATACGGAGGGGGACGATTTCTCCCCGCACCAGCCGCTGATGAACTGGTTCGATCTTGTCGCGGCGGGAGTCAAGCCGTCCGATGTGAGTGTCCTGGGGATCAACGGAGGGCGAATCGCTGCCTTCGAATACCGCCTGGCGCTGGCGCTTGGGGCGAAAGTGGGGATTGTCGAAGCGAGCGGCCGTGCGGCTTCGGAATTGCTTCCCGACGCGGACTGGTGGAACGTTTCCGGTTTCGTTGTGCTTCCATGCGACCCGATGTCCGCGAGGGCCTCCGTGCGGTCGGCCGGCGTGCCCGCGGATCACGGCGCGATCGATAGGATGGCGGAATACATCCATGGAAAATTCCTCGAAGAGAACCGTTGGATAAAAACCGACCCGGTCATGATGCCATGGGACCGCTTGAGGCCCGACTTGAAGCAATCGAACCTGGAGCACGCCGCGTATATCAGGGAGATCCTCGGCTATGCGGGATTCGGAATACGCCCCATCACGGAAGGAACGAGCGGGCCTCCGCCCGGGTTCGAAGAAAAAGTGGAACTCATGGCCGAGATGGAACACGGGCGATGGAACGTTGAACGGCTACGGGCGGGGTGGAAGTACGGCCCGGTGAAGGACTCCGAGAAACGGATCAGTCCGTTCCTCGTGCCATGGAGCGAACTTCCCGATGAGATCCGTGAGTATGACCGCACGACCATCAGGAACTACCCTGCCGTGTTGGCCCGTGTGGGGATGGAGATCTACGATAAAGAAGATTGAGAAGGGGACCCAGGTAGGGTTTACCTCTCCTTGGAAATGCAGTTTTCTCCGGAATGGAGGGAAGAACGTTAATGACAGATCCTGAGTCCTCCGTTCCAAAGACACTTTCCCACCAACGCCTCGTCCGCGTCTTCGTCTCCTCCACTTTCCGGGACATGCACGCCGAGCGGGATGAGCTCGTCAAGTTCGTTTTCCCCGAATTGCGGCGGTGGTGCCGGGAGCGGGCTGTGGAGTTCGTAGAGTGGAACTGCAGTGAGGACGCCGCCCGACCGGCTCCCGAAACAATTGCGTTCCCGATCCTTGGACCCGTATAATCTCTTGGAGTCCAAAGGAGAATTTCTGCATTAAGATCTAGGTGGGCAGATTAAAGGGGAGTTAGGCACTTGTCAGGGGCTTAATCTATGGATGTTTCCGACAAATTATTGCATTCCCATTCAACACTTTCCAAAACTATTATGTTCATAATAGTTGTAACGATGTTGATATCGGTATATATAATGCAACGCGCATTAACTGACATACTCCGCGTAACCCCAAATGCTCTGTTTTGGTCTGGAAATATACAATATGCCGTGTTTGGGTTGACATTTAGATATGCTACATTGACTATAGTATGGCCCCTATTTTTAGGATTTCTCTGTTTTGTATTCCATAGTGTTGTAAAAAAGAGATCGCTTATTGAATCTTTTCTGTTAACAGAGTGGATTTCCTCGGAATCAAATTTTCCTCATCGTCAGAATGATGAAATGCAGCATATGCCACCGATACTTTGGCATAGTATTTCTTTCGTTCCAAGTCTTGTATTAATATTCCACTTGATTGCTGGCCTTTCGTATTTTGCTCAATTCCGTTACTTCGCTACCGTTGGTAACACCAATTATTACCCATTTTTCGGCTCAGGAAGTCCTTGGACTAAGGCACTTGTTTTTACGGCTGTAGCGACTATATTAATATCGTCGATAATTGGTTTATGGTGTACAAATATATTTAGACAAGCAATAAGCACATTGCGGCAGAGTAATCCAAACATGTTTATAGAGTTAATAAAAAGGGAACTAGTAATTGATAGAGCAATACAGAGGCTGGATTCTGTTAATGGTTCTGTAAAAGTAAATAATAATGGGTCAATGCTTAGTCAATGGGAAATATTCATATCAGCTAAAAAATTGGATGATAATGGGAATCTAACTCGTGATAATATGATCGCTGATGAATTATATGACTTTATGCAAGATAAGGGATTTTCGGTTTTTTTAAGTAACAGATCGCTGGAAAAACTAGGGGTTTCGGATTATAAAAAGTCTATTGATGACGCCTTAGACAAAAGTTCTTGTTTGGTAGCCGTCGGCACTTCAGCGAAAAACCTAAATTCGTCCTGGGTAAGATATGAATGGGATAGTTTTCTAAATGATGTCCTCAGCGGAGTAAAGCCCAAAGGGAAAATATTTGTTTATGTTGAGGATGTTCCTATCAATGAACTTCCGAGGCCTCTGCGACAGTCACAGGTTTTTATACATAATAATATCGGGGAGATGGAGAGGTTATATAATTTTATTAATAATTCGTTGTCAGCAAATGATACAAAGGATTTGCGATAATACGATAAATGAAATGCGCAATAATAATTGCCGATGATGCGGTTAATGCTATTAACGCCGATATTTTTATTCTCAAATTAAAAGCATACAACATGATTAAGAATGTTAGCGTAAAAACCATGCAATAGCTTAATAATATAAATATTGCTGTAAATGATGAAAGGCTCGCTTGATATAAATAATAATAAAATATTCCAGATAATATCCAGGCCGGGAAAAGTAATAATAATGTGATTCCTATCGTCGATATTAAATCGTGCTTCATGGATTTTTTTGCAAAGACCAAGAGAGAAAAATGTAAGAAAATGGTTAGAGCCACGAATTGAATTATAAACATCATTGTTTCTTTATGAACGAAAACCGAGTGAATTGTCAAACAAAAACCAGATTACGGTTTGGCGCAGCGTTCCAGAAAGGAATCTGAGAATCCATATGTAATATCAAGAAGCGATGAAGGTTTGGAAATTGCTTCCATGGTGGAAGCGATTAAAGACCCCAAAGCCCGAGGCTCCAAAATAATTGTGTTAAATTCCGCGAAGAGTTTGGCGGGTGTCCTGTTACGTTTCGGCTGTGAAAGTGACTGGCATGCAGAAGCGGACGCAAGAATGGAATTTCCGTGTTACATCTCTGCGAGGAAGGACCTTATTCGCGAGCCGGAACGGCAAGCCGGGGTGCGAGGAGCAGGATAAGGAACGGATCACAAATTGTCCCAAGAGCTATCTTCTGCGTACACGTCCCACTCCATACATCGAACGAGTTCCTGGATGATCGATTCGATGGAAAGGTCGGATATGGGCAGAAACAGGATGCAAGCGAGCAAGGAATAATCCATCCCCCGGGCAGAGGAGGGGCGTTTTCTGGGGAGATACGACATCATCGACACGTAGACCCTATAGTCCGGCAACCCTTTTGACCATGGTCGATGATCTGAACTGGATAGGCAGGCCGGTAATCTTTTTCCACTTGGTCCGACAGCTCCGAGCGGATGAGCTTGGACAGGAATTCATATTCGCCGTTCAGGAAGTTTTTTTTATGTTCCTTGGATGTCAATCCGTTTGATCTGAACTTCCCTGTCCCCTCGATACGTGAATATCATATGGTTACCGTGCATAAGACCTCACCGGGCCGGACAGGCGGCATGCAAACTGTCTGTCGGTCCAAGATAATGAGAGAACATAATCTTTCGCAATATTTTGAGGGGACGGTTATCAGGGTGGAAGCACCTGCTAGGTATACATCTTCCGTATATCTCGATTCATGTGCAGAGGGCAATTTTCAGTATGTTGAGTTCCAAACCCTCCTCTGGTAGTTTTGGAGCAGTGAACGACTGCGCCAGATAAGGAAATGGTGGTACGAAACAAAACGCCAATGCCCCGAAAAATGTCATTTATGAAGTTCTGGCGCGATTTCCGGTGGCCCATCATCGGTGCGTCGGGGGTTCTTGCCCTCTGTCTCGGACATGTCGGGTTTGCGAATCATTACGCGCTGATCGGGGAAGATCGATCGTTCAGCGACGCCCTGTACCTCTCCCTCCAACTCTTCACTTTGAAGTCGGGCTTCATCGATCCTCCGGTGCCTTGGCAACTGGAGGTGGCGCGTTTGCTGGCGCCGGCCTCCGCGGCGTTCGCAGCAATACAGGCATTGGCGGCGGTTTTCCGAGATCATTTCCAGCTCCTGCGGTTGCGCTTCTGGAAAGACCACGTCGTTCTTTGCGGGCTGGGCGAAAAGGGGTTTGCCCTCGCGAAAGGGTTCCGGGAGTGCGGCGATCGGGTGGTGATCATCGAGCGGGACGCCTTGAATTCCTTCGTCGGCCGGTGCCGCGGGCCGCGGACCATCGTGCTTGAGGGTGATGCGACAGACACTGAAACGCTGAGGAAGGCGGGCGTCAAAAAGGCCAGGCTCCTCGTCTCCATCTGCGGTGAGGACGGCACAAACGCGGAGGTGGGCGTAAACGCGCGGCAGATGACCATGGGCCGCAGCGGGGAGCCACTATCCGTGACCGTACACATCGTCGATGTCGAGTTGTGCGGGATGCTCCAAAGCGCCATGCAGGCCGGAATGCCCGGTGCGGCCATGGTCGATTTCTTCAACGTCTACGAGACCGGCGCACGGACAATGCTTGGTGAATGGCCTCCCTTCGGGCCAGGGGGGGATTCCCGGGACGATTCGCCCCGCATGATCGTTGTCGGGATGGGGAGGTTGGGCCGGAATCTCATCGTTCATGCGGCGAGGGATTGGTATTTCACACGCAAGAATGAATCCTCGCGCCTGCGCATTGCCTGCATCGACCGGGACGCTGCAGCGAAAGTGAGGTCGTTGTCCCTGCGGAAACCGCGGCTGGAGGGCGCCTGCGACATCCAGGCGTTGCAGATGGATGTCGCCTCGCCGGAGTTCGAGGAGGGCGCATTCCTCTTCGATCCGCAGGGCCGTTGCGACGTGTCGGCTGTGTATGTCTGTTTCGACGACGATGCGCGCAGCCTCGCCACGGCACTCAAGATCCATCGCCGCCTCGGGGCGAACACCCCCCCTGTTGTTATCCGGATGGTCCAGTTCTCCGGGCTGGCGCGTCTCCTCCATTCAGGGGAGTACGGTCCCCGAGAAAAGTTCGGCAACCTGTACGCCTTCGGACTTCTGGACCGGACGTGCAGGCCCGACCTGCTCTTTGCCGGGAACGTCGAGAAACTCGCCCGCACTATCCACGAGGTCTACGTTCTCCAACAGAAGGGGAAGGGAGTCTCGCGCGAGGCAAACCCGTCGATGGTGGATTGGGGTGAACTGCCCGATTCCCTCAAGAAGTCGAACCGTCAGCAGGCCCGTGATATCGAAAGGAAGCTCAAGGCGGTTGGATGCAGGATCGTTCCTCTCACGGATTGGTCTGCGGAGTTGGTCGAATTCACGCAAAAGGAAATCGAGATAATGGCGGAGATGGAGCACGACCGCTGGTGCGAAGAACGCCTCCGGAGCGGCTGGAGCTACGCGCCAGGCCCCAAGGACATACCGAAGAAGACGAGCCCCCACTTGATTACCTGGGAGGGGTTGTCGGAAGAGATCAAGGAGTACGATCGGAACACGGTCCGCGAGATGCCGGCCTACCTCGCCCGGACCGGCTACCGGATTTTCCGGATGAAGGAAAAATAACACGACCCCATACATCTATGAGCAATAGTTGGACAATCTCGAAAGAAGCCGACAGCAACACCATGAGGAGTTGAGGGAAATAAGTGGCGCATGATGTCTTTATAAGCTACGCGGCTCAGGATAAACCCATCGCCGATGCTGTTTGTGGAATCCTTGAAGGGAACCGGATCCGATGCTGGATCGCACCGAGGGATGTTCTGCCCGGGGTTCAGTATGGAAAAGCGATCATCGACGCGATCAACAGTGCGCGTGTCATGGTAATTGTCTTCTCATCCAGCGCGAACAGCTCTCCACATGTCAGCCGAGAGGCTGACAGGGCAGTCAATAAAGCCATGCCGATTCTGCCATTTCGCGTAGAAGCGGTCCTTCCATCAGATTCATTGGAATATATCCTTGCAGGACTACATTGGCTCGACGCCTTGACACCGCCGTTGGAAGATCATATCCATCGTCTGGCCGAAACAGTGGGATTCCTATTGAACACAGACTCACAACCTGGAAACCAGATGGATAGTAGTTCACGTCCTGCCGTTCGTCCAGAAGACGAGCGATCTCAGAGGCAGAGGCAAGATATTTCGAAATCGGATCGTGCGAGGAGCCTGCAAAAGCAATCGGTGGTCGACGAAAAGATTGCCGCCGGGCTTGTGTCGAAGGGGGAGTTGGCGGAGGCGCTTGAATTATTTCGTTCCTCTCTGGAGATCCATGAGCAGCTTGTTTCCAAGAATCCCGATAACGCAAAGTGGCAGCGCGGATTGGCGGCGAGCCATGAAAAGATCGGGAACGTGCTTTTAATGCAGGGGAATCTGGCAGAGGCACTTCGATCTTTTCAGTTCTCTCTTGAGATCCGAAAACGTTTTGCGACATTGGACCCAGAAAACGCTGTGTGGTTGAGCGATCTGTCATTAAGTCACAAGATGGTCGGGGACGTGCTATTAGCTCAAGGGAAGATGGTGGAGGCGTTAGGGACCTTTGAGGTGTCTCATAAAATCCATGAACGTCTTGCATCCCTGGACACTAGTCATGCGGGGAGGCAGCGTGACCTGTCGGTGATCCTTGAAAAGATCGGAGATGCGCTCTCGGCGCAGGGGAAGCTGGCGGAGGCACAGGAAGCTTTTATGAACTCTCTCGAGATACAAGAGGGTATTGAATCCTCGATACCGGAACATGTTGCTGGCATATCTATAATCCACGAAAAAATCGGGGACGTACTTGTGGAAATGGGGAAACTACCAGAGGCACTTAAGGCTTTTTTAACCTCCCTTGACATCCGAGGACGCATAGTTGCCTCGGATCCGGAGAATATCGCGTGGCAGCGGAACCTTTGGGTAATCAACGACAAAATCGGAGGAGTGCTTACATCAAAGGGGGATTCCTCAGGAGCGCTCGGTTCTTACCGTGTTTCGCTGGGGATTGCCGAGCGTCTAGTGTACTCGAATCCAGGTAATATTGAATGGCAACATAAACTGTCAGAGAGCCACATTAAGATCGGGGAAGTCCTGGTGTCCCAAGGCGACTTCGCAGGGGCGCGTAGTGCGTATCGTGAGGGTCTTGAGATGTCCGAGCGTCTGGTCACCTCGGATCCGGGGAACACGGAACGGCAACGCGACCTTGCCTACTCGTATTTCAGGTTGGGTGCCGTTTGCTTCCGGATTGATGAGCCAGAGGAGGCCTTCTCCTGCATGCGGAGATGTTATGAATTGTTGCGGACAATAAGTGTTGCTGGCGCGCCTATGGATCCAAAGGCCAAGGGCATGCTTGATAAAGTAAAGGAACTGTTGGGGGAGCGATAAGGCGTACATATTGAAAATACTCCTTTGTTATTGGATGACATATAACGAGATTGGGGGTGGAGTCCCCTATCCTCCCATCCAATTGAGACATAGGATCATGGTAACGAACACCGCTATGGCGACGATTCCCAGGATGATGGCCTGTCGCGATGGCATGACCACGAATGACATGGCGCATAAGGCGGCGGACACATTGGGGAGGTGGAGCAGAAAGGACAGGATCCGCCTCAGAATGATCAGGTTATGGAGTGGCGTCCCCGGCTCTTTGAAAATCTCCCACGGGAAATCGTGGGATACTCCAGCCTTGAGGGTCATCGCCCATGCCGCCGAGATCATGGGCAACGTGAAGAGCAGCACCGAGATCGCCGGGATCAGGACCGGTGGCATCACATTTTCTTCTTCCTCAGTGGATGCTGTCTTCCAGATAGACAGGAGTGAACCCACTCCCCAATAGGCGACGACAGCCGACAGGAACAGGGCAAGATATGCTCCCTGTGCGGGGAATCCCCAGATCGGCACCACAACCGATCCTTTTTCGTCGATCGCGGGTTGGAAAGGCCCGTCGTTTCCCAAGGCGATCCACGGCCTGGCACCGGGAAACCGGGCATAAACGAAATAGAGGACGATGGGAACCGCGGCTCCCGCGAGGGAGGCGACGATCCAGGCCGCCGGCCTCGACCGCCAATGCCATCTGTTCCCGCTCTCCGGGGAAGATTTTCTGACCCCCCACCTTTTCTTCTGGGACATGTGCCTCACCGGGTATATTGTGCGAAGCCCTGCCGGTGAAAAAGCACAAGCCGTGCCATGAATGGCGGATGAATGGATAGCGAGGTATATCCGGGCGTTTCCGGAATTCCGTGCCGCGGTACCGTCGAGTCGGGGAAGTCGAGTTCGGGGGTTTGTATGCTTTCGGGCACGGGGTGGGTGGACGTCGATTGAGGATACGTATTCTCTGTCGAGAAGGGCGAGTAAGGGTCCCCACCTCCGAGTCAAGCCTCGGTGAACTGAAAGGTACATTGCAGAGCTTCTGGACGGGAGGAGGTCGGCCTCGGCCGAATTGATCAGACTCTGACAACGTCGTGTGAGAGACTCAGACGAACTCGTGTAACCATGCGCCACACACGGACAAGGGCGCCTCCAGCATCGGGAAGAGTCCGTGAGCTTCACTGGGTGCGTTGCACGCGGGGCAGAGAAAAGTGAACCTGCACAGCAATGTGCGCGTGCTCAGGGGCCAGATGCAGGCTTCCTGGAAGCGCCGGCGGGGGCGAGCTGCACCAGCGGGGCAGCCGCACTCCGTGTCTCCACGCGCCACAACGAGGGACATCACTTCCCGGACGGCGCGAGCTGTGCGTCCCTCCTGATGAGCTTGAACCTGGCCGAGCGAATCCCGCGGAGCGCCGGAATCCAGACAGGAGAAAGCCAGCTGGAACAAGGCCACGTTCTTGAGAAACGCGTGAGTCCATTCCTCACGATGGAGAGCTTGGAGCCGGTTGCAAAATATCCGACTGGTGGGCAACGAGACACGCCCCCCGGTTCCCAGCACGGATGCTGGGGCCGGATCCAGCGGTCGCGCATAGGAGAACGCCTCCGCAGTCGGAAGCGCGTGCCAGTCGAAGGGCCAGAAGATGTGCCAGTTTATCCTGTCTCCGGCGCAATTGGCGACTTGAAGTGCCGGTTCGGACGGCTCGATGGCCAGTGCGATCAAGTGGATGACGTCAAGCATGCTCTGGAGCGTCGTCCCTGCTTCGGCGGGCAAATTGACTAACGCATGTAGGAACCGACGGGAATCGCCTTCCTCCACGATGCCAACGCAGGCGCGCAGGGCGCGGCCGCCCAAGTGAAACACCGCCGAACATCTCTCGTGCGAATCGGGAAGCGCGTTTATCGGCGCAATCAACGCATCGGCCTGGTCCGCCTGAGTGCGCAGTTGGCTCCCGACCTCGAGCCATTCTGTTGACGGCGCGACTCCCGCCAGGTTGTGCCACGATCGGACGATCTCGGCATTGACCGGCTGTTGCCGCGGGCGCTGTTGCAGGGCGAGCTTCTCAGATCCGATGCTCCTTTGTGAAGCCCAAGGAAAGTGCTTGTCGAGGTCCAACGCTGCCTCCCGTTTTGGGGACCAGTCCGGCTCTGCACATCCAGGTGCCCCCGTAAAGACGAGCGCCGCCGGGTCCTGCGGTTGTTTGCGTTCATTGTACTCGTTGACTGAACTGTCACCCATGATCGACTTGTTCAGAACGTGATTCCGGCCACTAGCGAGAAGCCGCTGAAGTCCGAATATTTCTCGAACCGGTTTTTTTCGACCTCCAGGGTGCCTTCGCCTTTCTGGTAGAGGTATTTTCCCTCGATGAAGAACAGGAAGTGCTCCCGAACGGGCGACTGCATGTAGCCCAGGACGAATTGCGCTGCCGGACCATTCGGCTCATCGACCGGTCCGGAGAACTGGAGGTCGCTGTCGTTGACGCCCTGCGTGGGGTTCGTGAAGAAATACCCCCCGCCGACCCCGCAATAGACGTTTCCCGTCAGGTGGTACCATGCCGCCCCCATGACGTTGATCAGATAGAGATCGGATTTCACCTCCTCGTTCGGAGGACAGACGAATGCAGATCCCTCCCAGTGACACTGTCCCGAAAGAAATCCCCCCTTGCCATAAAGGAAATCCTGTCCCGTCACACCATGGGCATAGAAGGTCTCGAATCCCAGTTTGAGCTTGTCGGTTACGCGCCACCTGCCGTCGAGACCGAATGCCGGCGCGGCCCGAAACTCCCTGTTCGACGGAATGAACACCCCCATCTTCATTCCGGCTGCAGCCACGGAGGGAAGGAAGAACAATCCCGCGAGCGTCAGGAAAAGAGTACGTCTACAGGCCGTGTCCATGCGAGCCTCCCGCGTAATGGAATTGTACGGTCGCATGAGTAAGCCGCAGGGATCATGCCATGCCGCAGCGAGGGGAGGTTATCGAATCATTACGCGTGGTTGGATAAACGCATGCGGGAGGAACGTTGATTCCCGTGTGTTGAATCTTTCTGAAATCCGTTGAGTTTCGGGAAAAACGATAGCCGGCGGATCATAATCGACCGGCCGGGAAAGGGGAACGTGTTGGCGGGCATTTATGGGAGAAAGAGGGATATGTAGGAATGGATCCGGACGGGAGGGTATTCAGAAGGCTTCGGCAGATATAAAATCCGCCCTATGCGGATCTATGTATCGTCGACATCGGAAGACCTGAAAGAGTTCCGCGCTGCGGCGATCGCCGCCGTCTGGCGTTTGGGGCATTTCCCTGCCGCAATGGAAGGGTACGTCGCGGAAACCATTACGCCCGTTGAGAAATGTCTTCGGGACGTGGCGTCCAGCGATCTGTATATCGGTATTTTCGCCTACCGGTACGGGTATGTCCCCGATGGCGTCGATCAGTCGATCACGGAGATGGAATATCGCAAAGCCAGGGAGAAAGGGATTCCCACCCTCGCATTCCTGCTCGATGAGAGTATCCCCTGGCCAGGGGACCACATCGACACCGGGGAGGCGGGAGAGCGGATCCGCGCTTTACGCGAAGGGCTCAAGAAGGAAAAACTTGTCAGCTTTTTCAAGACACCTGACGAACTGGGTGCCCTGGTTACTGCGGCTGTCGCTAAATCCGTTGGAGGATCCTTCCCGGCGTCAACCCGGAGAGTCTTCGAGGTGGAGCCCAGGATTTCCGCGACTCCGCTATTCGGTCGCGGGCGCGAGGTTCGGCATTCCCTCAAGATGCTTGAGCGAGGATCCCTCGCAGTCACGGGGATCAAAGGGATCGGCAAGTCCAAGCTGGTGTCGGCGATCTTCGAGCGAATCATCCAGGAAGATCAATACGGGTTCGCCAAGTTTTATTGGCGACGCCTGAGCAACGACCAACCACTTTCCTTTATGGAGTTTGTCAGAAGGCTGGTCAGGGATCTATGCGGGATCGATATCGATCTGTCGAAAACCGAGGAAGCGGAACAAGTGCAGTTGGCAGTAAGAACCATGAGAGAGTTGTCGTGTCTCTTGGTGATAGATCAGCTGGAGGCGGTCATAGATCCGAAGACGCGGGTTCCGAGGGATAGGGGGTTCGCGATATTCCTGACGTTTGCCAACCAAGGATTCGGGAAGGGACGACTTCTCCTTACCTCTTGGGATGTTCCCCGGGATTCGGCGGGATTGGATTTTCCAAGCATTACGCTACGAGGTCTCGATAAGTCTTCCTCTCGTAAACTCATCATGCACAAGCTCCCGCAGCGGCGAGTCTCCCTTAGGCACGAAGAGGCGTTGTCCAAGGTTGCCGGTTTTCTCCAGGGGCACCCCTATGTTTTGGAGTTGATCGCACGGAATATCTCCATGGGGGAACTCGAGTCCATCATCAAAGACAATGAATTGTGGCATGGAACCATCGCCGCCATTTCCTCCAGGGTTGCGTCCGAGATCGTATCAAGGTTGTCTCCCTTATTAATGGATGTCCTGGCATCGACGTGCATTTTCCTGAAGCCGTGTTCCATCGATGGAATCATCGCCGTTGCCGATGCTCCCCGCCAGCAGGCATTTGAATTGGTAAGTGAGCTTCAGCGCAGAAGTTTCGTCACTATCCTCGACAATGACGAATACGACACGCATATCATGGTGCGCGAGCATATCCTCAATGGGTTGGCATCCGATGAGGAGAGGCGGCTTAACGCCGCAGCCGCGGCGTACTACCTCTCCCTGTCTTGCCCACCGCCGGGGGAGAGATCCGGCATATCCGATGTTCGTCCTCAATTGGATGCGGCGGGTCATTATTGTCGAGCTTCCATGTATCGCGAGGCAGCCGAGTTGCTTTTATTCGGGGATCTCGCGAACAACCTGATGCAGTGGGGATATGCCCGAGAGTTGCTTCCCATCCTGTCCAGGATCGATGTTGATTCATTGCCCGGCCATATCGGGCACCGTATTCTCGGCTACATAGGCCTTGCCCATCGGGATTTGGGGGACAACGGAAAGGCGGAAGAGATATTCAATCGAGCACTTGATGTTGCACGGAAGTGCGGTGATCGGCCAGGGGAATGTCTTCATTACGTGAACTTGGGAGATGTAAATTGTTTCCTCGGTGAATATGCGAAGTCCGTCGAGTACCACCGACGAGCCAGGGTCTTCATCGATGAAGGAGGATACCCCAGAGAGTTGGAGGCGAGGAATTTCGGTTGCTTGGGAAATGCTCTTCTTGCCGTGAACGATCTCCCCGGAGCCTTGGAGTGCTACGAAAGTGCAATAGCCATCAGCCGGGAGATTGGAGAGAAAAGATTCCTCGGGATCTGGCTCGGCAACCTTGGAGCTGCCTATCAGCAGCGAGGGGAACTGGAAAAAGCGATCGAATATTTCAGAAACGCGGTTGCCCTGGCGCGGGTATCAGGTGATATGCGGCATGAGAGTTGGTGGTTGGGAGTACTGGGGCATGTTCACGCCACGCGTAATGAATATTCCAAGGCGACCGAATTACTCGATATGGCTCTTTCGATATCAGATCGGATAATGTATCGGCGGGGCAGAATTCATCAATTGACATGCCTGTTCAATATTGCATTCGCGTGCGGAGACACGGCAAGGGTAAAGGAATATATTCCCAAGCTGGCGCAGGAACCGAACGATTTCCGTAGCGCAAAAGAGGTCTGCCTTGCATACGCAAATAGATGCATGGCGGATGGACGGTATAAGGAGGTCATCGATATCTGCGATACGACGATCGGCTGTTTCCCGGAATTCATCGGAATATATGGTTTGTTGGGGCGTGCCTGCGCAACACTTGGGAAGCGCGATCAAAGCCGGGGCCTCTTGAACCGGGCTGTCGACGCGATTACAAAAGCGACGAAGATTTTGCCGGATGCAAGTCTGTACGAAAGTCGGGCTGCATGTCATTTTTACTTGGGGAATCTGGTGAGAGCTGCGGCGGATTACGGAGAGGCGTTAAAGCTCGCGCCCGAGGCGACGGGCGCCGCATTATCCAAGATGGAGACGGAAGTGTGCCTTGGCTTATATCGAAAAGCGAGGGAAACGTTCGGTGCTCTCAATGCCGGAGTTCTGCCCCCTGTCGAGAAGGTCATTGCGTTTTGTCTGGTGAGTCTGGCCCGATCGCTGGATGGCATGACTGTCGCTGAGTATCTTCCTTTGCTTGAAGACCAAAGCATAGTGCTCGACAGGAAATCCTACGACCCCCGTGACATGGCGCCATATCTGGACAAACTGTCGGAGTCCGGCATGCCGGAAGAGAGAGTTCTCAATGCACGCAGGATTTATTCATTGTTTTTATCCCATTACCCTCCAGAGGAGTTGGGTGACGAATAGGTGGTTCCTCCAAGATTGATTGCCGTCAGGGCATTTGCCAAGAGGTGCGTGTGACGGATCTCGGCTCTTCATGCTGTCCCAAATGCCAATCGTCGGATATCACCTATCGCAAGAAGAGGAACGAGTATATCTGCGAAGATTGCGACGCGGTTTTCCGGTCCGAATCGGCATTCACCCCTCTCAACGTCTTCCTCAGCTACGGGCACGACGAGTATTCGTCGTTTGCGAACCGCCTCAAGGAAGACCTTCAGGCGCGCGGTCACAACGTATGGTACGACCAGGACCGGCTACGGGCCGGGTGCGACTGGGAGCTGTACATCGAGGAAGGCTTCGATTGGGTCACGAGAGAGCCGGACCGGGGCCGGATGGTCCTGCTGATGACACCGCATTCGCTTCGCCGGCCGGACGGATATTGCCGCAACGAAGTGGCACGCGCCCTCTCCCGCCGGGTCCGGATCGTTCCCGTGATGGTCGCGTGGGTCGAACCCTTGCTGTCGATTGCGCAGCTCCAATGGCTCGACATGCGCGACTGCTTTCCCGTCGAAGAGAAACGGGAAAGATACGCCTCCAAGCTGGAGCGACTTCTCCTGGCGCTGGAACAGGAGCAGCTCGATTTCGGCGGCGCCCGGTCGAGACTGGAACAGATTCTCGAGCCCATTTCTTTCGAGGCGGAAGCGAACGAACACCTGCTCCGTTTCACGGGGAGAAAATGGGTCCTGGACGTCATCAACGGTTGGCTTGCGAACCACGATGCTTCGCGGGTTTTCTGGATCACCGGAGGGCCGGGGTCGGGAAAGACGGCGCTGGCCTCGTGGCTCTGCTATCAACTCCGTGACATCAAGGCCTTTCATTTCTGCATGAACGGGCACACGGAAAAATCCGATCCGAAGCGGTGTGTCCTCTCCATTGCATTCCAGCTTGCCAGCCTCATACCGGCCTACATGTCGCGCCTCGGCATGATCAACCTCGAGCGATTGGTGAAGGAGAGCAACGCAAAGACGTTGTTCGATCTGCTCATCGTTCAATCCCTCATCGAAAGCTGTCCTTCCCAGGATGAAAATATCGTGATTCTCATCGATGCCCTCGATGAGGCGACGGATGGCGACGGCAACGAGCTGGCTTCCTTCATCGCCTCCCAGTTCATCAAGACTCCTAAATGGCTACGACTGATCATCACCAGCCGCCCCGAACCGCTGCTTCAGCACATGTTGCAGTCGTTCGATCCCTTCATCATCGACACCTCATCCCGGGAAAACGTATCCGACCTGCACGAGTTCCTCGAACGGGAGCTGAGCAAGTCCGCGCGAAGTTCCTCCGTCTCTCCGCAGGCCATGGAAACGATCCTCCAGCGAAGCGAAGGCGTCTTCCTCTATGCGGAGTGGGTCCGCCAGGAACTGGAATCCGGCCGGCTGACGCTGGATCGGGTAGGGGAGTTTCCTCAAGGCTTGGGGGGGATCTATGTCCAGTACTTCGCACGGCAATTTCCGGATGTCGGAAGGTTTCGGGCGGAGGCAAGGCCGGCGCTTGGGCTAGTGCTGGCGGCGCAGAATCCTTTGGAGGTCGGGATCCTCTCCGGGGCGCTCGGCTGGAACGACGAATATAAGGTCAAGGACGTCGTGGAATCCATGGGCACCCTGTTCCGGATCGTCGACGGGCGCGTGGAGCCGTTTCATAAATCCGTCCGGGATTGGCTGTCGGACCCGGCCAAGGCCGGGCGCTACTTCGTGAGTCCCAAGGACGGCCACAAGGCTCTGGCCGCCATCGGCTGGGATGCCTATCTGCGTTTCAAAACCGTGCGGGAGAGCATCCGGCCCGCGGGTGCTGCCGCCCTGTCTCCCGCCGAGACGCGGTGCCTCGAAGAGCTGCCGTACCACCTGCTGAAATGCGGCGAGGAGTGCGACAAGGAAAAGCTCAGGACGTTCATCACGGATATCGATGCGTTCGTCGTCCTCTATTGGAAGAACATGTATCAGCTCCTGGGATGCTGGGACGCCGTGGACGACAAGGCCTGGTTCGTTCGAACCTGCGCGGCCCGCCTCGGGGAATTCGAGAAGCGATCCGCCGACGTCGGCAGGACGGGGCGTGCCTTCCATACGGTGGGCCTCTTCCTGTATTACCTGGAGATGTTCGGCGATGCGGAACCTTTCCTCGAGAAGGCCGTGCGGTATTACGCGGGGACTCCCGACGAATTAATGTCGGCCACGGCGATGAACGACCTGGGCGAATGCCATGTGAGGAACGACAAGTACGACGACGCGGAGCCGGTCTATCAGAGGGCACTCGACATCCGGCGCAGACTGTTGACGAACTTTCACGAGGATACGGCCGACAGCATCAACAATCACGGCCACGTATTTTACTATCGGCAACAATACGACCAGGCCGAGCGGTTGTACCGGGAAGCCCTCGACATCCGGCAAGCCCTGTTCCCCGCCAACCATCCCAAGGTGGCCGAGGGATGCAACAACCTCGGAGTCGTCGCTTCGGCGAAAGGCGACAAGGTCCAGGCCCGCTCCCTGTATCGTCGCGCTGTGGAAATCATGGAGGCGTGCGGGCTGGACGAGACGTGGGAAGCCGCACTCTATTACAACCACCTGGGGGGCGCCGCGCAGGATGAGGGAGATCTGGACGCCGCCGAGGCGGCATACGCAAAAACGCTCGACGTCCGCTGCAAGATCTTCGGATGGCACCAGCAATCCACGCTGCCTTCCCTCTTCCGGCTGGCGAAAGTCCATGCGTTGCAAGGAAAACAGGAGAGGGTGATGTCGCTTCTTTCGCGGATACCCCCCGAATTGGCGACGCAGAATCTTCGGCCGGAGATCATGTTTTCGGAAGTGATCGGCGTGGCGAACGGATTCCTGGAGAAGGGGCATCAGGCCCAGGCGGATGCTTTCCTGGAGGAGGCCGAAAGGATTTTTACGCGGATCTTCCGGACCGAGACCCCGGCATTGCTGCAATTGCTGGCGGAAACGGCCTCCTATTTCGAAAAACAAGGCAGATACGATTTGGCCGCAGGCAAATACGAAAAGACGCTGGACGTCGTGGCGAAGATCCACGGTTTACGCCACCCGGGCACTCTCAGCGTCATGCACGCGTTCGCTCGTATCCTTCGCCTGCAGGGGGATCGCGACAAGGCGTTCGACCTCTACTCGAAACTCATCCGCATCGGGGAGAGCATCCTTGCGGAGGCGGCGGTCGAAGGCGGCCACGACCGGGGGAACATATCGAAGTGGACCGCGATCGGCTTCAACGAGATCGCGTTCCACAAACATGTTCCCGGCGGAGACTGGCGGTCCGCCGAGGCCGGCTATCGACGCGCCGTCGAACTGATGGCGGGGGCCGGCGAGCCGGTGGAACTGGCCAACTTGGAGTTAAACCTCCAGACGGTACTCCATTGTTCCGTCCAGGGCGCGAATTTGGAAAAAGTCAAGGAACTCACGTTGTTCCTCGAGGGAAAAGGAGATCCTCGCGCTGCGAAGGGGAGGGCGATCCTGGGAGCGGCGCAGAATCCTCCGGGATGAAAACTCTCGAGTCGAATCGTAAATCCAGGAGCCGTCCTCTCTTGCCGCTCGTCATTTCCGCGGTACTGGCGCTCTTCGCGTTTGCAGCGTACTCGCTCTGGGCACCCGGCCGGGAAATCACCGACGGCCGGCACGATCTGGGGCGCAACGGCATATGGATCCAGCATGGATGGCTGGGGGACGACGGCTGGTTCGCGCGGAACCGCAAGGCCGACCGGAAGGCGAATTTTCGGGATCCGGAGCGAATCCGTGAGCTGGCCGCGCTTCTGCGCCGGCACGCCATCACGGACGTCTTCCCCCACCTCTGCCCGACTTCGGTCGACGGCACGATCCCGCCGGTCGACGCGCGACAGGCCGGACGGTTCCTGGAAGCGTTCGACGGTTTCCGCGTCCTTCCTTGGGTCGGCGGGGTCGCAGGTCATCAGGCGTTCCCGGAGGACCCCGCGTGGCGGCGGAGCTTCGCACAATCGGTCCGCTCCCTTCTAACCGCCCACCCCGGGTTTGCCGGCGTACACATCAATATCGAGCCGTGTCCTTCGGGCAACGCGGCGTATTTGTCTCTCCTGGAAGAGCTCCGCGCGGTGATGCCCGCCGGGAAGATCCTGTCGGTAGCCGCCTATCCTCCCCCGACCTTGTGGCACCCCTTTTCATCCGTCCATTGGGAGAGGGCGTATTTCGGGCAGGTCTCGAAGCGGGCCGACCAGGTCGTCGTCATGATGTACGACACCGCGATCCGGCTCGAAAAAGTCTACCGCTGGCTCATGGCTCGCTGGACGCGGGAGGTCGTCGAATGGACCGGAAACGTGGAAATCCTTCTGGGTCTTCCCGCCTATCGGGACGAGGGAGTGGGGTACCACGACCCGAGGGTGGAGAACCTCGGAAATGCCCTGATGGGTATCCACGCCGGGCTGGGGCGGTACGAAAAGCTCCCATGGAACTACCGCGGAATCGCGCTCTATTGCGAGTGGGAGATGGACGAGGGGAAGTGGGCGGTGATGAGAAATCGGTTCCTGCTTCCGGGGTAACGAGAAAGGGGTCACGGAATCACCCGTAACCCCTTGATTTTCCTTGGCGGTCCCAGAGGGGTTCGAACCCCCGTTTTCGCCGTGAGAGAACAATATGGCCAGCCGCGATAAATCCCTGAAATTGTACGAGTTGCCCCAAATAAACGCATAGATATCGCCATGTTCCGCTTACTTTGACATACCGGCTCATTCCGCCTATTCTGGCAAACATGTTGGAACTAGTGTTGGAACCAAAACGCGGAAAGGCAGCCTGATGGGAAGAAAATACGAGCGCCACAAGACGCGCTACCCGGGGGTCTATTACATCGGCGTCGAGTCTCCGGGCCCGGAAGATCGAAGGGGAGCCATCCCGAAAGGAGCAACGAGAGGCGGCACGCGCCAAGGCGGCCGAGGCGGAAGGCCGCTGGACATTCGACAAGCTCTGGAAGAAGTGGAAGGAATGCAACGCGAACAAGCGCGGCCTGGTCGTCGACGACAACCGCTATCGGATTCATCTGAAGAAACTGTTCGGCGACAAGGAGCCGAGGGATGTCTCTCCCTTCGAGGTGGACAAGCTCCGCGTGAGTCTCCTGAAGGGGAAGCCGCACGCGCCCGGTCGGGCGTGGAACCCGAACGCGAAGGCGCGGCGCGATGAATCGGAAGAGAGACGGAAGGCCGGGGCGGAAAAGGCGGCGCGGAGACGGGAGTCGAAACCTTATGCCGTGGGGACTGTGATCTCGGTTCTCTCCCTCCTGAAGCGGATCGGCAACTTCGGCGTCAACAAAGAGCTCTGCGAAGGCCTTCGGTTCAAGGTGACGATGCCGAAGGGGGCGAAGCAGAGGACCGAGGACATGACCGAAGAACAGATGGCGAGATACATCCGTATCTGCCGGGAGTGGCCGGACCACCAGGAAGGCAACTTCCAGCTTATCCAGCTCTACACGGGGATGCGGCGGGGAGAGGTGCGGAACCTCAAGTGGGCGGACGTGGACCTCGATCGCGGCTTCATCCATATCCGAGATCCCAAGGGAGGTGTTGACCAAGTCATTCCGATGTCCGACGCCGCTCACGAGCTGCTCTCGAATCATCCGAAAGTCGAGAGGAACCCATACGTCTTCGCCGGCGACCGGATGGGAGGGCCCCGGGGGATGCGGCAGATCTCCGAGGCCTCGCGAAAGATCCGCGATGCCGCGGAGCTGCCGGCCGAATTCCGCCCGAATCACGGGCTGCGGCACACGTTCGCCTCGCACCTGGCCTCCTCGGGCGAGGTGGACCTCTACACGCTCCAGCGGCTCATGACCCACAAGAGCCCGATGATGACGCAGCGGTACGCGCACCTGCGCGACGAAACCCTCAAGCGGGGTGCGAACGTCATGTCCCGACTTGTGGCGGCAGCCAAGGAGAAGGTGGCCGTGAAGGCCGAATGACCGGCTATTCCGGTTGGAGCAGCGAGTAGCTTGTACTTCGGCCCCCGGCCGGGTCCTTCGCCAGGATTCCGCGGTCCACGAGGTCGGCGATGTCAAGCAGCGCGGTATCCTGCGAGCACTTCGCCATCTTCGCCCATTTTGACGACGTAAGCTTACCTTCTATCCCGTCCAGCAGTTTGTTGAGCATGAGACTCTGCCGCTCGTTGAACGGGGCGCCGGCGTGGGAGCCCCAGAATCGGGCCGTCCGGAAAACAGCGGCAAGCGTCTCTTTCGCTTCGTCGAAGGAGCGTCCCAGGCAGCCCAGGAACCAGTTCAGGCGCTCCGTGATGTCGAGCGTTCCCTTCTGCGTCTGCTCGAGCCCCCCGTAGTACGCGTCACGTTCCTGCCGCATCTGGGCCGACATACTGTAGAACCTCTGCGGGCTCTGCTCCGAGCGGGCAAGCATCATGTCGGCGATCGCCCGGGCGATGCGCCCGTTGCCGTCCTCGAAAGGATGGATGGTCACGAACCACAGGTGCGCGATGCACGCGCGCAGCACGAGGTCCGTCCCGTCGTCTCCGTTGAACCAATCGAGGAAGGCAGTCATCTCTCGCTCGATCCGGTCGGCAGGCGGCCCCTCGAAATGAACGCGTTCGTTGCCGATGGGGCCGGAGACGACCTCCATCGGCGCATCCCGCCAGGCGCCCACCTTGATTTTCCTCATGCCGGTGTAGCCGGTCGGAAAGAGCGAAGCATGCCAGGCGAACAGCCTTTCCCTGGTCAGGGGCTTGTCGTAGTTCCGCGTGGCGTCGAGCACCATCTCGACCACGCCCTCGACCTTTCTGTCTTCCGGCGTCAGCGCTCCGATGTCCACGCCCAGCCGCCGGGCGACGGAGGAACGCACCTGCTCCTTGTCCAGGATCTCGCCTTCGATTTCGCTGGATTTGAGGACTTCAAGCGTGAGCGTGCGCAACTCGGCTTCTTTCCGGAGAGGAAATCCAAGAGCCTGCATGCGTCCGATCAGCCGATCCTGTTTGTGGCGGACGGCGGCAAGCCTTGGCGAGATGGCTTCCTGGTTCCAGCGGAATCGAGGCCAGTCCGGCAGATCATAGATGTAATTGCTCATTCACCGCGCTCCATGCGGAGATTATAGTCGATATTCTCCGCATGAGCAAACGTCATTGCTTGTTTTAATGACAGGATCGGCATAAAACAGCATAAAATGCGGAGAATAAGGCCCGTAATCTCCGCACCTATCGTTCCTTCTCCAGCCCCAGCCGCTTCCACAGGAAGCCGAAGTCGAACGGTTCGCCGCCTGCTCTCGACGCTTTTCTCGCCTCGTGGATCTCGAAATCCTTGAGCAGCTCGATCACCGCCTGGCGCCCCCTCTTTGTCCGGACCGCGGCTTTCGGGGTCTTGCCGCCGAGCGCCGGAACCGGCTCGTCGGGCCACCGCTCGTAGTGGCGTCTCAAGAATTCCCGCTCCACCTGCGCCTTCAATTCGGGTGGAATCTCCTCCTTCGGTGGTTTCCTGGCCGCCGCCATGGCCTTGGGCGACATGGGGTCCACAATCTCACGCGCCTTGAACCGAATGGCCGTTCCCGCGATCTGCTCCAGCCATTGGCGCGCCCCGTCGGCGAGCTTCAAGGTCGGGCAGAAGACTTCGAGGGTATCCGCAGACTTCTTCGTCAACGATGCGCGGGAGCGGCGCATCTGGTCTTTCATGGGCTCGAAGCGAGTCCACCCTTCGTCGATGCCCCCGTCCACGTCCAGCTGTGCGGAAAGAATGCCGGTGAGCGAATCCCAGTCGGTCACGGCATAATGATCGACGGTGAGGGAAACAGGATCCCCCGTCGACGCATGCATGACCTGCGGGAGGCGCGGTTCCTCCGTGAACTGCTCCAGCCAGTAGTCGGCGATAGTCGTGCCGACGACTTCGCGGTAGATTTCGTCGTCGACGGTTTTCTCGCGCGCCAATTCGTCGAGGATCTCTTCGAGGCATTTGTGGGCTCGTTGGCGGTCCATGGGGTATATGGCGCCGGTGAAGACGTGGCCGTCGGGCCGAAGGGCAATCCGCGCTCCGAAGATGTCCCACTTGACCAGGGTCTTCGAGGCGGATCGCTCGGTCACATTCAAAACCGGCGCGTCGCTCCGCAGCAAGTCCTTGACCGTAAGTCCTTCCTCCGGCATCACCTCCTGGACCTCATAAAGACTCAGCGGGTTTTCGCCGATGGACTTCACCCATTCCCTCCCATGCGCTGTAAACAACGGGCCGCCCGGACCCAGGGCAAGATCGACGGCGCGCACGCGCTTGCCTCCGACCTCGAGGACGGCGTCACACACGAGCCACTCGCCGATGTTGATCTCCAACATCCCCTTCGGGCCCGGCGGCAGGGCGTGAAGAGTGTCGAGGTATTCCTGATGGGTGCCGCCGAGATACGTTTCGCAGATCGCGTCATCTACCTCGTCTGAGTAATTCGTCTTGAGCCATGCGATCGCGGAGGCCGTCGCTGCGAACTCTTCGCTCGACACCGCCGCAGCCGGCCGGTCTTTATCGAGGCAGCATTTCTTGTATTTCAGCCCGCTGCCGCACGGGCAAGGATCGTTTCGACCGACCTTATACATCGGATCACGGACCTCCTGAGGGAACTTGTCCGGGGCTCCCCGTCGGGATAAACATACCATTAGGCTCAGATATCTATCGGTATGTTTATCCGTGTACAAGGAAGGCCGACGAGGAACCCCATGAGCCTTTCGTCCTTCATGGCCGACTCATGGAAAAAATGCACCGACTCCGAAGGCATGGTATTTACGTACCCCCCGGTAAAACGGTATCGTTGGAGGTATAAGTGGGAATTCACGTGACCCAATTTGACCCCTCCCTGATCCCCCCGGGAAAGAGGTAAATTTGGAGTACCTTCCGAATACCCGTTAGTTTCAGGACATACTCAGTCTCGCGTCGGAGACGACGCAAGGATGGCCCGGGCGGCTCATGGCTTCCCGGGCCTTTCCATTTTGGAGGTGCTTATGCGTGATGAACGAACTGGAGGTATCCCGATGACAACTCTAACCCCTCTTCCCCCCGAGATGGAACGGCTTCGAGCCGTAGGCGAACGGGAAGCTGTGGCAATCCTGGGCGTAAGCCTCCAAACCGCCCGGAACTGGCGGCACCTGGGCGGTAGCCCCCGAAGAATCTGAACGGTTGGCGTACTCTCCCACAAGGGATGATTTTGCGGCAAAGACGCTGCGACTAATGAAGCTTGCCCGAGCAGCCCTCATCTACCTTCCCCTCGCAGTCCACCGCGAAGAGAGGCTCCGCGCAGCAACGAAGGATAATGGCAAAATAACGGTTCCTATGCAGCTGGACCGTTGGGAGGATGAGTGGAAGCAATGATTTCCACCTCTCTCCTTCGCGCTTTTGAACTGCGAGGCGAAATAGTCGCCGGAAACCACCTGTTCTTTTCCCAGGAGTTCTCCAATGGTTGAGACCAGCTTGTCGTCCCCCGGCGGGCACACTGTCGTCAACATCCAGGTCGACCCGACTCGAGCCAGGGGCGAGGGCGGCCCCGAATACCCAAGGCTGGTGGTCCCGATCGACCTCACGTTGACGCCTGAACGGGGAAGAACAGGTGAGAAGTTCTTCTTCCTTCTTCGGGTCCGACATACACTCCATCCGTGCGGCCGCGCCCACAAGATTGCCGATGCCATCGACAATTTCTCCCCGCTCAAAGCTCATTACGCCAACTATAAGTCCGGCTGCGATCTCGAATTTCCGTTGGATGCCGCCCGCGTCCGGCTCTTGGAAGAGACGCGACGAGGAGGGGATACGTCGCTTGGGGTGCGCCTGCGGTATGACCTCGGCTTCTGCGATGATCTCGTAGTCCAAAAAGGAGACAAGAATGAGACCTTGAGGATCGTCACGGATGTGTACAGCCCCTCAGCTGAAGTCCGCGTGGACATTCCTCATTCTCATTGGATCTCCAACATGCTGCCCGGGCTCACCCAGCCGGAATACTTCCTGTTGGAGATTCCCAAGGGCGACAGGGTCCTCGAAGACGCTTGGCGCTATCTCGCACCCGCGTTATCGCCCTTTCGGCTCGATATCCCCGTCTGAAATGTGTTGGAACCAGTGTTGGAACCAGATTTGAGGGAACTGAGGCAAAAAGAAAGGGGCCACGCAACTATGCGTAACCCCGTGGTATTTCGTGGCGGTCCCAGGGGGGTTCGAACCCCCGTTTTCGCCGTGAGAGGGCGGTGTCCTGGGCCACTAGACGATGGGACCGCGATGGCTGGGGAGCCAGGGCTCGAACCTGGAAACCGTGGGTCAGAGCCACGTGTGATTCCATTTCACCACTCCCCAACGGAAGGAGCAGGTTACCCGAGGGGGGGTCCGCCCGTCAAGCGCCAATCCGGCGCGCGGCTTCCGTAAGGCGTCGCACCACCTCTTCTTTCCCGAGAATCCTCATCACCTCGAACAGGCCAGGGGAGGCGGTCCCGCCGGTGAGGGCGACGCGGATCGGCTGGTGGATCTTCAGATTTCCTCCCTTGCGTTCCATCACTTCTTTCAGCGCATCCTCCACATCGGCATCGAAGTCGTCGAGGGCGGAAAACGCCTCGGCGATCTCGAGGAGAACCGGCGCGGTCTCCGGGGTGAGGAACTTTACCGCCGCCTTCGGATCGGCAGGCTTCGGGCGGAAGTAGTATTCCGCGGATTCGGCCATCTCCTCGAGGGTGCGGGATCGCTCCAGCAAGGTCCGCACGGCGGCGGTGAGCCACGGGGAAGGTTTCGCGTCGATCCCGCGTTTCGCGAGGAAGGGGACGAGGAGGTTCGCGAGCAGCGAAGGTTCCGCCATCTTGATGTAGTGGGCGTTGAGGTGGAGGAGTTTGTCGAGGTTGAATTTCGACGGCGACTTGCCGACGTGCTCCAGGGAGAAGAGGTCCTGCATCTCCACCATGGAGAAGATCTCCTGGTCGCCGTGCCCCCACCCGAGCCGGACGAGGTAGTTCACCATCGCTTCGGGCAGGAACCCCTTCTCCCGGTACGCCGTCACCGATACGTCGTCCTGGCGTTTCGAGAGTTTGCCCCCTTCCATCCCGTGGATCAGGGGGAAATGGCCGAACTTCGGCAGGGGGTAGCCGAGAGCCTCGTACAGGAGGACCTGCTTCGGCGTGTTGTTCAGGTGGTCGTCTCCGCGCAGCACGTGGGTGATCCCCATCGCCGCGTCGTCGATCACGACGACGAAGTTGTACGTCGGGGATCCGTCCGAGCGCAGGAGCACCAGGTCGTCCAGCTCCGCGTTCTCGTAGACGATGTCGCCGCGCAGCAGGTCGCGCACCGTCGTCTTCCCCGAACGGGGGGTCTTGATCCGAAGGACGTGCGGCTTCCCCTGCGTCGCCTCCGGCGCGAGGCCGCGGCACCGGCCGTCGTACCGGGGCTTCTCCTTGCGCGCGGTCATCTCCTCCCGTCGCGCGTCGAGCTCTTCTTTCGTGCAGACGCACCGGTACGCCTTCCCTTCCCGAAGTAAACGCTCCGCCTCCTTCCGGTACAGCTCCATCCGCTCCATCTGGAAGTGCGGCCCCTCGTCCCAGTCGATGCCGAGCCACGTCATCCCGTCGAGGATCGCATGGACCGCCTCGGGCGTGGACCGCTCCTGGTCGGTGTCCTCGATCCGCAGGATGAATCTGCCCCCGTTGTTGCGCGCGTAGAGGAGGTTGAACAGGGCGGTGCGTGCGCCGCCGATGTGGAGGTACCCGGTGGGGCTGGGGGCGAAGCGCGTGACGACGTCGGACATGCGAGGGCCTCGATTCGATGGATCGGATCCGGCGGACGGGACGGGCGGGGACGCCTCAGAAGAAGGCGAGCCCCGCGTAGCCGACCACCTGGTCGAACTCCCGGCTGACGTCTCCGGAAGTGGCGTATCTTATCAGACGGGCCGAGGTCGCACCAAGGCGGAGGGCCGCGTAGAGGACCACGGTGGCGGGCAGCACGCCGCACATCGAGATCCGCTCGGTCCGCACGGTGCGGTACAACCCCTCGGGATCCAGGGCGAGCATCCGGTCGATCGCCATCCGGTCCTTCTTCCTGGCCACGGCATCCGGCACGTAATGGGACATGTCGGAGCTTGCGACCAGCAGGGGACGCTCCGCGTCTCCGGACACCGCATCCGCCACGCTCTCACCGAGTTCCCGGCACTCCTCGAGGGAGAGCCGGCCGAGGGCGACGGGTACGAAGCGAATGTCCGGGCGGAACCGGTGCAGGAACGGGATCTGCACCTCGATGGAATGCTCGCGGGCGTGGGCCGACGGGTCCTCCCGCAGGAGGGGGCAGGCGTTTTCCAGCTTGGCGGCCAGCTCCTCGTCGATGGGGACCTCCCCCCACGGCATCAGCCACGTTCCGTGCGACATGACGGCGGCATCCTCCCCGGCTCCGGTGTGGTTCGGGCAGAAGAGGATGGACCGTTCCGGGACATGGATCGAGGAGAAGACCTCCCCCGCCACGGCGCCGGAATAGACGTACCCGGCGTGGGGGGACACCACACCGATGGCCGCCACCCGCTCCTTCACCTCCCGGGTCAGCGTGAGGAGGGCCCGGGAAAGGCCGGAGGCGGTGCCGGGATAGAACTGGCCGGCGACGGCGGGCATCCGCTTCATGTCCCCATCATACAACGGGATGGGGGATTTGACGATTGACAGCAGGGGGGCGGTTGCCTATAGTATCTTTTTCCTTATCTGAGGGAATTCGCGCTTGTACATCCGGGTATCCGAGATACCCGGGGGCGGAATAAACGTTTTTGCCTCCCGGGGAAGGGCGTCGATCCCCCGCGTTCTCGAAGGGATGGACCCCTCTCCGCTCCGGGAGTGCCGGCTGGTCGACGCGGAACTGCTCCTGACGGTCGAGGACCGCGACGTCGTGGCCGAGGGGTCGTTCGAAGCGGTTGGGGAAGGCGTCTGCGACCGATGTTCGGAACCCGTGACGCTCCGGTTCGGGAAGGCGTTCCACACGATCCTCACTCCGAAGGACCGGGACCGGGTGAGCGCCGCGTCGGTCGAACTTCACGAGGACGACCTCGATGTCGGTTATTATGACGGCACGGGGCTTGAGACGAACGACATCTTGTGGGAGCAGGTGGCCCTGGATCTCCCCGTGAACGTCGTTTGCTCGGAAGCGTGCAGCGGGCTCTGCCCCGTGTGCGGCAAGAACCGGAACCGGGAGGCGTGTTCCTGCACGCCGGTGGAAACGCCGGGCCCGTTCGAGATCCTGAAGAACCTGAAAGGGAAAAAGGAGTAGACCATGCCGAATCCGAAACGACGCGGATCGAAGTGCCGCCGGGACAAGCGGCGCACGCACAAGAAGCTGTCCCAGCCGGCCGTGAGCATCTGCCCGCAGTGCAAGTCGACCAAACGCCCTCATGCCGTTTGCCCGACGTGCGGAACCTACAAGGGTCGGGAAGTCATCGCCAAATCCCAGGACTGACGACCTCGTCCATCCGATGAAAATTGCAGTGGATGCGATGGGGGGGGACCACGCCCCGCGGGAAGTCGTGCGCGGGGCGGTCGAGTCGGCCCGCTCCAACGGCCTCTCCCTGATCCTGGTCGGCCAGGAGGAACGGGTCCGCGCGGAGCTGCGGGCCGTCGACACCTCGGGCGCCGACATCGAGGTGGTGCACGCCTCCGAGGTCGTGGAGATGTGCGACGTCCCCGGAATCGTGCTCCGGAAGAAGCGGGACTCCTCGATCCGCGTGGGGCTTCAACTGGTGGCCGACGGGAAGGCGTCCTCCTTCATCAGCGCGGGGAACTCCGGCGCGGTGATGGCGGGGGGGCTGCTGATCCTCAAGAAGATCCACGGTGTGGACCGGCCGGCGATCGCGGCGACCATTCCGACTCCCCACGGGCCCGTGGTCCTCATCGATGCCGGGGCGAATGTCGACTGCAAGCCGGCTCACCTGCTCCAGTTCGGGTACATGGGCGAGGTGTACGCCCGGATGATCCTCGGGATCTCCCGCCCCCGCGTCGGCGTCGTCAGTATCGGCGAAGAGGATTCGAAGGGGACCGATCTCACGCGGGATACGTGCGACCTGTTCCGCCGCACGGGGCTGAATTTCGTCGGGAACGCCGAGGGACGGGACTTCTTCGCGGGGAAAGCCGACGTCTTCGTCTGCGACGGGTTCGTGGGGAACGTCGCCATCAAGACGATGGAGGGGATGGCGACGGCCATCGGGCAATTTCTCAAGGAGGAGATCAACAAGTCCGCATTGGCGAAGGTGGGCGCCCTGCTGGCGGAACGCGCGCTTCGGGGGGTCAAGGACCGGTTGGACTACGAGGAGTACGGCGGCGCTCCGCTCCTGGGGGTGCGGGGCGGGGTGTTCATCTGCCACGGATCGTCCAGCGAGAGGGCGATGAAGAACGGGATCCGGGCCGCCGGCTCCCTGGCGCGCTGCGCGGTGGACATGGAGATCGCCCGGTCCATCGAGGCCCGGGGACACGCCGCCCCGAACGCGGCGGCGAGACGGTAGCAGAGGGGGAGAGACGCATTGGCGACGAAAATCGTCGGACTGGGGATGTACGCCCCGCCGAAAAAGCTCACGAATCACGACCTCGAAAAGCTGGTCGAGACGAACGACACGTGGATCACCGAGCGCACGGGGATCAAGTCCCGGCGGATCGCGGAGCTGGGCACGGCGAACTCCGACCTCGGCCTGCTCGCGGCGCAGAAGGCGCTCGCCGACGCCGGGGTCCGGGCCGACGAGATCGACCTGATCGTCGTCGGAACCTGCACGCCGGACATGCCGCTCCCATCGACCGCCTGCTTCCTTCAGATGAAGCTGGGCGCGCGGAACGCCTTCGCGATGGACGTCAACGCGGCGTGCTCCGGTTTCCTCTATGCCCTCTCGACGGCGGACGCCCTGATCCGGGCCGGCCGGGGGAGGAAGGCGCTGGTCCTCGGCTCGGAGATCCTTTCGTCGGTCACGGACTACACGGACCGCGCGACCTGCATCCTGTTCGGCGACGGGGCGGGGGCGGCGGTCCTCGCCGAATGCTCCGACGGGGACGGCATCCTGTCCTGCCATCTCCATTCGGACGGCAACCTGTGGGAGCTGATCCACTGTCCGGGCGGGGGCACGGTGAATCCCCTGACGCCGGACCTGATCTCCCGGCGGATGATCTATATCCGGATGATGGGGAACGAGACGTTCAAGCACGCCGTGACCAAGATGGGAGAAGTGGCGTTGAAGGCCCTGTCCCAAAACGGGTACAAGATCGACGACGTTGCGCTGTTCATCCCCCACCAGGCGAACCTCCGGATCGTCGGCTCCGTCGGGAAGCGCCTCGGCGTCCCGCCGGAGCGGGTCTTCGTCAACCTCGAGCGGTACGGGAACACTTCCGCCGCCTCGATCCCGATCGCCCTCGCGGAGGCGAAAGCGCAGGGCCGCTTCCGCTCCGGCGACCTCGTGCTCCTGGTGGCTTTCGGCGCCGGCCTGACGTGGGGGTCGGTGCTGATGCGGATGTAGCCATGGGGATCGGGCTGCTGTTCCCGGGACAGGCGTCGCAGTTCCCGGGGATGGGCAAGGAACTGCACGACGCGTATCCGGCCGCCCGGCGGACCTTCGAGGAGGCGTCCGAGGCGCTGTCGCGCGACGTGGCGGCCCTCTGCTTCCGCGGGACGGAGGAGGAGCTGCGCCGGACGGAGAACACGCAGCCGGCGATCTTCACGGTGAGCGTGGCGGCGTTCCGGGTCATCGCGGCCGAGACGGGGGTCCGGCCGGTCTGCGCGGCGGGGCACTCCCTCGGCGAATATTCCGCGCTGGTCGCGGCCGGGGTGCTTCCCTTGCGGGACGCGGTCCGGGTCTTGCGATCGCGCGGCATCTACATGCAGGAAGCCGTCCCCGTGGGCGAGGGGGCGATGGCGGCGATCCTCGGGCTCTCTCCTTCACTGGTCGAGGAGGCGTGCCGAAAGGGCGCGGCGCTCGGCGTGGTCTCCCCTGCGAACTACAACGGCGGCGGCCAGATCGTGATCTCCGGAGCGGCGAAAGCGGTCGCGGCGGCGTGCGAAGCGGCGAAGGCGGCAGGTGCGAAGCGCGCCCTTCCCCTCCCGGTGAGCGCTCCGTTCCATTGCGCCTTGATGGGACCCGCGGCGGAGCGGCTGACCCCCGAGCTTCGGGCGATCCCGCAGGGGCCGTTCGCTTTTCCGGTGGTGGCCAACGTGACGGCGGCCGTTTACGGGTCGGGCGATGCCGTGGCCGAGGTCTTGATCCGGCAGATCACCGCTCCCGTGCGGTGGGAGGAGTCCGTCGCGGCGATGCGGGCCGCGGGCGCCACCTCCTTCCTCGAGGTGGGACCGGGGAAGGTCCTCTCGGGGCTGGTGCGCCGGATCGACAGGGAGGCGCCGTCGTCGGCGTTCTGCGCCCCGGCGGACCTCGTCGCCGTCCGGGCGTTCCTCGCGTGAGGGTTGCCCGGAGGGTTCCGGGACGATAAAGGGTTGAATTTCGGAATGGGGGGTGGGACGATGCGGCTTTCCGGGAAGGTGACGCTGATCACGGGCTCCGCGCGCGGGATCGGCCGATCGATCGCCGAGGCGTTCGGCGCGGAGGGGGCGATCGTCGTGGTGAACGACGTCGGGTCCGACGCGGGGGCCCGCGAGACCCTGGCCGCGATCACGGGTTCGGGCGGGAACGGGTCGGTGGAGATGTTCGACGTGGGCGACGCCTCCCAGGTCGACGCCGGTGTGAAGAACATCCTGGCGGCGCACGGCCGGATCGACGTCCTCGTCAACAACGCCGGGATCACCCGGGACAACCTCCTCCTGCGGATGTCGGAGGAGGAGTTCGACGCGGTCCTCCGCGTCAATCTCAAGGGGACCTACCTGCTGACGAAGACGGTCACCCGGCACATGATGAAGCAACGCAGCGGAAAGGTCGTCAACATCAGCTCGGTGGTCGGCATGATGGGGAACGCCGGCCAGTCGAATTACGCTGCGGCGAAGGCGGGGATCATCGGCTTCACGAAGGCCGCCGCCAGGGAGCTTGCCCCGCGGAACATCACGGTCAACGCGATCGCCCCCGGGTTCATCCGGACGACGATGACGGCGGGACTGCCGGAAGCGGTCCAGAAGACGTTTCTCGCCCAGATCCCGCTCGGCCGTTTCGCGGAACCCCGGGAAGTGGCCGAACTGGCGCTGTTTCTCGCCTCCGACGCCTCCTCCTACATCACGGGGCAGGTGATCGGGATCAACGGCGGGTTGTACATGTGAGCGTATACTAATACGAAAGGGAGGAGCGGAAATGTCGGTCGACAAGAGAGTTCGCGAGATCGTGGCGGAGCAGCTGGAACGGGACGTGAACGAGGTCACCAATGCGGCGTCGTTCATCGACGACCTGGGAGCCGATTCCCTCGACATCGTCGAGCTCGTGATGAAGATGGAGGAGGAGTTCGGGATCGAGATCCCGGACGAGGAAGCGGAGAAGATCAAGACCGTGAACGACGTCATCCAGTTCATTACGACGCACAAGAAATAGCGTCTTGGCCCGGCAGGCCCCGATCGCAGGGGGCGCGGGCGGAAGGAACGACATGCGCAGAGTGGTTGTCACCGGCCTGGGGGCGATCACCCCCCTCGGCATCGGCGTACGGACAACGTGGGACGCGCTCCTCGCCGGGAAGTCGGGCGTGGGCCCGATCACGCGGTTCGACGCGAAGGAATTCGCCACGACCATCGCGGCCGAGGTGAAGGGATTCGATCCCGAGCGGTTCATCGACAAGAAGGAAGCCAAGCGGATGGACCCGTTCATCCACTACGGCATGGCGGCCGCCCACATGGCGATGGAGGACGCGGGGCTCACGATCGACGCCGCACTGGCGCCGAAAACGGGTGTCTACATGGGCAGCGGGCTGGGGGGGCTCTCCACCCTCGAGCGGTACCACAAGGCGTACCTGCTGGAGGGCGGGCCGAAGAAGATCAGCCCCTTCTTCATCCCGATGCTCATCTCGAACCTCGCCCCGGGGTACATCGCGATGCGGTACGGCGCCAAGGGGCCGAACATCTCCACCACCACCGCGTGCGCGGCGTCGAGCCATGCGACCGGCGAAGGGATGCACGCCGTCCGCAGCGGGGTGTGCGACGTCGTGATCGCCGGCGGCTCCGAGGCCACGATCACCCCGCTGGGGCTGGGCGGGTTCTGCTCCATGAAAGCCCTTTCCACCCGGAACGACGATCCCGGTACCGCTTCGCGGCCCTTCGACAAGGACCGGGACGGCTTCATCATGGGGGAGGGGGCCGCGATCCTGGTCCTCGAGGAGCTCGAACACGCACGGAAGCGGGGGGCGAAAATCTACGCGGAACTGCTCGGGTACGGCGCGTCGGCCGACGCCTACCATGTCACGGCACCGGCTCCCGGGGGCGAAGGGGCGGTGCGCGCGATGACGGCGGCCCTGGCCGATGGCGGGGTTCCGGCATCCGAGGTCGATTACATCAACGCGCACGGGACCTCCACGCCCTACAACGACCTGTTCGAGACGATGGCCATCAAGACCGTGTTCGGCGAGCGCGCGAAGTCGATCGCCGTCAGTTCGACCAAGTCGATGACGGGGCACCTCCTCGGCGCCGCGGGGGCCATCGAGGGGATGTTCTGCTCCCTCGCGCTCCAGGAGGGGGTGATCCCGGCCACGATGAACTACACCACGCCGGATCCCGACTGCGACCTCGACTTCGTTCCCAACGCGCCGCGACGCCAGGCGATCCGGTACGCCTTGTCCAACTCCTTCGGTTTCGGCGGCACGAACTCCGTCCTTCTGTTCGGCCGTTTCGGGGCGTAATCCCGTGGCGACGCTCCCGCGGCGGGTAGTCATCGCCTCCGACCACGCGGGGGTCGCGATGAAGGGCCGCCTGCGGGAGGCGTTGGAGGCGCTGGGGATCAGCACCGAGGACCTCGGGACCGCTTCCGGAGAATCGGTGGACTACCCCGACTACGCCGCGGCGGTCGCCCGCCGGGTCTCCGCGGAAGCGGCGGATGTCGGCGTGCTGGTCTGCGGGACCGGCATCGGGATGTCGATCACGGCCAACAAGTTCCCCGGGGTTCGCGCCGCGCTTCTCTACGACGACACGGCGGCGCGGTTCTCCCGCCTGCACAACGACGCCAACATCGCCGTCTTCGGCGCGAGGACGATGTCCGGCGACGATGCGGTGCGGCGGCTGCGTCTTTTCCTGGAGCAGCCGTTCGAGGCGGGCCGGCACTCCCGGCGGATCGAGAAGATCCGCGGCATCGAGAAGACCATTTCGGCCGGTCCCGCGCCGGCCGCACAACGAGAGGCGACCATGTCCTTCCTGAAAGAGACCGACCCCGAGATCTACGACATCATCCGCAAGGAAACCGAGCGGCAGGCGTACAAGCTCGAGCTGATCGCTTCCGAGAACTTCGTGAGCGAGGCGGTCCTCGAGGCCACCGGGTCCGTGCTGACGAACAAGTACGCCGAGGGGTACCCGGGGAAACGGTACTACGGCGGGTGCGAGTTCGTGGACCAGGCGGAGTCGCTGGCGATCGAGCGGGCGAAGAAAATCTTCGGCGCGGAGCACGTGAACGTGCAACCCCACGCAGGATCACAGGCGAACATGGCCGTCTACTTCACCGTGATGAACCCGGGCGACACGATGCTGGGGATGAACCTCACCCACGGCGGCCACCTGACGCACGGAAGCCCGGTGAATTTCTCGGGGAAGCTCTACAACGTGGTTCCCTACGGCGTGCGGGAAGACACCGAGACGATCGATTTCGACCAGGTCCGCGACCTCGCCCTGAAGCACCGGCCGAAGCTGATCGTCGTGGGCGCCTCCGCGTATCCCCGCACGATCGACTTTCCGGCGTTCCGCACGATCGCCGACGAGGCGGGCTGCATGGTGATGGCCGACATCGCGCATATCGCGGGGATGGTCGCCGTCGGACTGCATCCCAGCCCGGTTCCGTACTGCGAATTCGTCACGACCACGACGCACAAGACGCTGCGCGGCCCCCGCTCCGGGCTGATCATGTGCCGGGAGGAGTTCGCGAAGAAGCTCAATTCCGCCATCTTCCCGGGAAGCCAGGGCGGCCCCCTGATGCACGTGATCGCCGCGAAGGCCGTCGCGCTGAAAGAGGCGATGACCCCCGCCTTCAAGGAGTACCAGGCGCAGATCGTCCGCAACGCGGCGGCGATGGCCAGGACCCTCCTCGCCCGAGGGTACCGGCTCGTCTCCGGAGGCACGGACAACCACCTGATGCTCGTGAACCTGAAAGACACTCCGCTCACCGGGAAAGAGGGGGAGGCGGCGCTGGAGACGGTGGGGATCACGGTCAACAAGAACACGGTCCCCTTCGAGACGCGAAGCCCGTTCATCACCAGCGGGATCCGGATCGGTACGCCGGCGATCACCACCCGCGGGATGAAGGAAAGGGAAATGGAGCGGATCGGCAACCTGATCGCCGACGTGCTCGCCGCGCCCTCCGACGCCTCCGTGCAGAAACGCGTGGCAGAGGAAGTCCGCGCCGTGTGCGACGCTTTCCCGCTCTACGCCTCCCGCCTCGGAGAGTACGCAAGGGGGTAAGACCGTGCACACGGCGTCGCGGATCCGTCCCGACTGGGACACCTACTTCATGGACATGGCGAAGCTCGCCGCCAGGCGCTCATCGTGCCTGCGGCGGGCGGTGGGGGCGGTATTGGTGAAAGACCGTCGCCTCCTGTCCACGGGGTACAACGGCGTCCCTTCCGGCGTCACCCACTGCGAGGTCGCAGGGTGCCTTCGCGAGCGGCTCCGGGTACCCTCGGGGGAACGCCACGAGCTGTGCCGGGGACTTCACGCCGAGCAGAACGCCATCATCCAGGCGGCGTTCCACGGCGTGTCGATCCGCGGCGCCGACCTCTACTGCACGAACCTTCCCTGCATCATCTGCGCGAAGATGCTGATCAACGCCGGCGTCCGCCGGATCGTATATATCGAGGGATACAGCGACACCCTGACGCGGGAGATGCTCGATGAGGTCGGGATGGAGCTCCTGAAGATCGCGGATCCCGCCCCGTGAAGTGCCCCCGGTGCGGCCACGTCGACAACAAGGTGGTCGATTCCCGGGCGGGCAAGGACGGCGACGTCATACGGCGCAGGAGGGAGTGCCTCTCCTGCGAGCGGCGTTTCACCACCTATGAACGGATCGAGGAGGAACTCCCCCTCGTCGTGAAGCGGGACGGACGGCGCGAACCGTTCGACCGCCAGAAGATTCTCTCCGGCATCCGCAAGGCGTGCGAGAAGCGCCCCGTAAGCGTAGACACCATCGAACACCTTGTGGAAGCGCTCGAGCAGGAGTTCCAGTCCGGGGCCGAGAAGGAGATCTCCTCCATCCGGATCGGGGAGCGGGTGATGGCGAAGCTGCTCCAGGTGGACGACGTGGCGTACGTCCGGTTCGCATCGGTCTACCGGCAATTCAAGGACGTCAGTCAGTTCGTCGAGGAGATCAAGACTCTCATCAGCGACCCCCCCGGCCGAACCGGGAAGTCATGAAACCCCGCCCGGATTTCCCCAGGCCCGGTTTCATGCGGCAGGCGCTGCGGCTCGCCCGGAAAGGGGCGGGGCGGACCGCGCCCAACCCCGCGGTCGGCGCGGTGGTCGTGCGCGGGGGACGAGTGGTCGGGGAAGGGTATCACCACGCCGCCGGGCTCCCCCACGCCGAGATCGAGGCGCTCCGGCAGGCGGGCCGCGCGGCGCGAGGGGCGGATCTTTACGTGACCCTGGAGCCGTGCACCCACCACGGCCGCACGGGGCCGTGCACCGAGGCGATCCTCGCCGCGGGGATCGCACGCGTGGCGTACGCGATGGAGGATCCCAACCCGGAGGTTTCCGGGCGCGGCGCGGGACGTCTGCGGGAGGCCGGCATCGTGGTTCATCGCGGGCTGGCGGAGGCTCAGGCGCGGGAGGTCAACCGGGGGTTCTGCCGGTGGGTCGTCTCGGGGAAGCCGTTCGTCACGGTGAAGCTGGCGGTTTCCCTCGACGGGCAGATCGCGGCCTCCGGCGGCGATTCCCGCTGGATCACCGGAGAGGCGGCGCGGCGCCGCGTGCATCGGATGCGGTCCGGGGCCGACGCGGTCCTCGTGGGGGGCGAAACGGCCCGCAGGGACGACCCGCTCCTGACGGCCCGCGTTCCCGGGGGACACGATCCCCGGAAGGTGGTCCTCACGTCGCGGCCAGGAGAACTCGTGCGCCGGAGGATCTTTCGCGAGCCGGGGGGCGGGTTGATCGTCGCTTGCCCGAAGGGGGTGCCGGAGCGCGACCTGAGGGCGGTGCGGAACGCTGGGGCCCGCGTGATCCGCCTCCCCGCCCGCGGCGGGACCGTGCGGGCGCACCATTTCCTGGCCGCTCTCGGGTCGGAGGGGGTGACCTCCCTCCTGGTCGAGGGGGGCGGCCGGGTCGCCGGCTGGCTTGCGGAGGAAGGGGCGGTGGACCGGTACGTCGTCTTCGTCGCTCCGCTGCTCCTGGGCGAAGGGATCCGCGCGATCACGGGGTGGGCGTGCCGGGCGCCGTCGTCCGGGAAGCGCCTCGCCTTCACCTCGGTCCGCCGCGTCGGCCCGGACCTCGAGATCACCGCGGAACCGCGGGGAGGATCGTAATGTTCACCGGGATCGTCGAGGACATGGGGACCGTCGCCTCCCTGTCCCCCTTGCGGGCGGGGATGGAGATCACGGTGGCGACGGGCCTGCCGCCGGACGGGCTCGCGGCAGGGGACTCCGTCGCCGTGTCGGGGGTCTGCCTGACCGTGACGCGAAAGGGGGCGGGGACGTTCACCGCCGACGTCTCGAAGGAGACGCTCTCGAAGACGACGCTCGGAGAGATGCGCCCGGGGTCGAAGGTCAACCTGGAGCGCGCGCTCACCCTGTCGGGGCGGCTGGGAGGCCACATCGTCTACGGCCACGTGGACGGGACCGGCACGATCCGGGACATCCGCCCCCTGGGGGAAGCCCGGGTATTCCATATCCATGCCGATCCTTCTATAATGAAGTTCATGGTTTACAAGGGGGCGGTGACCGTGGACGGTGTCAGCCTTACGGTCAGCGCCGTCCGCCAGGACGGGTTCGAACTGGCCCTCATCCCGATCACCCTCGAACGATCGACCCTCGGGGTCGTCCGGCCCGGGGGGCGGGTCAACCTCGAAACCGACATCGTCGGGAAATACGTCCTCAAAAGCCTCGAGGGCGGCGGCGGAGGCGGCGTCACCCTGGATTTTCTGAAAAACCACGGATATATGTGAGAAGGGCGAGGACGGAATGCCGCTTTCCACGATCGAGGAGGCCATCGCCCGGATGCGCGACGGGAAGATGGTCATCCTCGTGGACGACGAGGACCGCGAGAACGAAGGCGACCTGACCATTGCCGCGGAGTACGTGACCCCCGAGGCGATCAACTTCATGGCCCGCCACGGACGCGGACTCATCTGCCTCAGCATCACCGAGGAGAAGGCCCAGGCGCTGCGGCTCCCCCCGATGGTGCACGACAACTCCTCCGCGTTCGGCACCGCGTTCACGGTCTCCGTCGAGGCGCGCCGCGGCGTGAGCACCGGGATCTCGGCCCACGACCGGGCGACCACGATCCGCACCGCCATCGCGGAGAACGCGAGGCCGGAAGATCTGGTCCGTCCGGGTCACGTCTTTCCCATCATCGCCCGGAAAGGCGGGGTGCTGGTGCGCACGGGGCAGACGGAGGGATCGGTCGACCTCGCCCGGCTCGCCGGATGCATTGCGGCCGGGGTGATCTGCGAGATCATGAACGAGGACGGGACGATGGCGCGGATGCCCGACCTCGAACGCTTCTCCGCGGAGCACAACCTTCCGATCGTCTCCATCAAGGACCTGATCGAATTCCGGATGCACCGGGAGCGGCTGGTGGAGCGCACCGGGGAAACCCGGATGCCGCTGCGGGTCGGCGGCGAGTTCACCGCCTACGCCTACGGCAACGAACTGAACGGCGACACCCACATCGCCTTCGTCAAGGGGGAGATCCGCCCCGAGGAGCCGGTCCTCGTGCGCGTCCATTCCGAGTGCCTGACCGGAGACGTCTTCGGTTCCATGCGGTGCGACTGCGGCGAGCAACTGCGCAACGCCTTGCGGCGGATCGAGGCGGAGGGGACGGGGATCCTCCTCTACATGCGCCAGGAGGGGCGTGGGATCGGTCTCGAGAACAAGATCCGCGCCTATAACCTGCAGGACAAGGGATTCGACACCGTCGAGGCGAACGCGCGGCTTGGATTCAAGCCCGACCTGCGGGATTACGGGGTGGGGGCCCAGATCCTCGTGGATCTCGGAGTCCGGAAAATCCGGCTCCTCACGAACAACCCGAAGAAGATCATCGGCCTGTCGGGCTACGGCCTGCAAGTGCTCGAGCGGGTGCCGATCGAGGTCGCCCCGAACGAGGCGAACGTCCGGTACCTGCGGACCAAGAAGAAGAAGATGGGCCATATCCTGGACGTGGAGTAGGAGGATGCGATGGTGAGGGTGATCGAGGGGGATCTTCAGGGCCAGGGAGTCAAGGTGTCGCTCGTGGTCTCCAGGTTCAACAGCTTCATCACCGACCGGCTGCTCGAGGGGGCCCTGGACGCCCTGCGGCGGCACGGCGTGGAAGAGAAGGGGATCACCGTGATCCGGGTCCCCGGATCGTTCGAGATCCCCCTGGGAGTCCGCCGGGCGGCGGGCCAGAAGGTCGACGCGGTGATCGCCCTCGGGGCGCTGATCCGGGGCGGCACCCCGCACTTCGACTACCTGAGCGCGGAGGTCACCAAGGGAGTCGCCCAGGTGATGCTGGAGACGGGGATCCCCGTATCGTTCGGCGTGCTCACCACGGACACCGTCGAGCAGGCGATCGAACGCGCCGGCACGAAGGCGGGGAACAAGGGTGCCGAGGCGGCCCAGTCCGCCCTCGAAATGGTCAGCCTGCTCCGCCGGATGTGAGCGCGACGGACCCGGGTCGAGCGAACCTTCCGTGCGTCGTGAATCCCGGGAAAAAGTGTTCCAGACGCTCTTCATGATGGACGCGCTCGGGGTCGGCCCGGACGAGGCCATCCCCCTGTTCGCGTTGACTTCCGATCCTCCCTCCGACCCGGACTACTACGCGGAGGCGGTGCGCGGCGTCTGGGACCGCCGCGAGGAGATCGACTCCCTCATCGGGGAGGCGGCGGAACATTGGCGGGTCGAGCGGATGGCGCTGGTGGACCGGAACATCCTCCGCCTCGGCGCCTACGAGCTGTCCGTCGGGAGCGACATCCCGTTCGCGGTCGCGATCAACGAGGCGGTCGAGCTCGGGAAGCGGTTCGGCGCCGAGGATTCCGGCGCCTTCATCAACGGGATCCTCGACCGGATCTCCGAAATCTTGCGGAAGAAGATATCGGCGGGGGATCGGCGTGAAGTATAAGCCGCAGGAAATCGAGCGGAAGTGGCAGAAAACGTGGGACGAGGCCGGCGTGTTCCGTTGCCCGGACGAACTTTCCGCTCCGAAATATTACTGCCTCGAGATGTTCCCGTATCCTTCCGGCCGGATCCACATGGGGCATGTGCGGGTGTACACGATCGGCGACCTGCTCGCCCGCTTCAAGAGGATGCGGGGTTACCAGGTCCTTCACCCGATCGGCTGGGACGCCTTCGGCCTGCCGGCCGAAAACGCGGCGCACCGGCACGGGACGCACCCGGCGAAGTGGACCTGGGAAAACATCGCCTTCATGCGGGAACAGTTGAAGCAGATGGGAATCTCCTACGACTGGGACCGCGAGTTCGCCACCTGCTCCCCGGAGTATTACAGATGGGAGCAGCTCTTTTTCCTGTGGATGATGCGGGACGGCCTCGCGTACCGCAAGCGCGCCACCCTCAACTGGTGCGGGGAGTGCCAGACCGTTCTTGCCAACGAGCAGGTGAACCGCGACGGGACGTGCTTCATCCACGACCAGACGCCGGTGACCCAGAAGGAGCTCGACCAGTGGTTCGTCGGCATCACGCGGTACGCCGAGGAACTGCTCTCCGGGCACAAGGAGCTCGAGGGGCGTTGGCCGGGGAACATCCTGGAGATGCAGCGCAACTGGATCGGCCGCAGCGAGGGGGCCGAGATCCGGTTCCCCCTCGCGTCCGGTGGCGGCGACATCACGGTCTTCACGACGCGTCCGGACACGCTCTACGGCGCCACGTTCATGAGCATGGCCCCCGAGCACCCGATGGTGATGAAGTTCGCGAAGGCGTCGGGCAGGGAGGCCGAGGTGCGGGAGTTCGTCGACCGGGTCGCGCGGCAGGACCGGATCGCCCGGACGAGCGAGGACCTCGTGAAGGAGGGCGTGTTCACCGGGGGATATTGCGTGAATCCCGTGACGGGGGTCCGGATCCCGGTCTACGCCGCCAACTTCGTCCTGTACGAATACGGGACCGGGGCCGTGATGGCGGTGCCCGCCCATGACCAGCGCGACTTCGAGTTCGCCCGAAAGTACGGCCTCGAGATCGTGGTCGTCGTCCAGCCGGAGGGGGAGGCGCTGGATCCGGCCACGATGACCGCCGCTCACGAGGGACCGGGGCGCCTGGTCCGCTCCGGCGCATTCGACGGGATCGGAAGCGAAGAGGGGAAGAAGGAGGTCACGCGGCACCTGGAAGGGAAGGGGATGGGCCGAGGTACGGTCCACTACCGGCTGCGGGACTGGGGCGTCAGCCGCCAGCGGTACTGGGGATGTCCGATACCGGTGATCCACTGCGAGGCGTGCGGCATCGTCCCCGTTCCCGAGAAGGACCTCCCCGTCACGCTTCCCGAGGACCTTCCGTACACGCGCGAGCGGGGAAACCCCCTGGCCGGCGCGGAACGCTGGCTGCGCGTCCCGTGTCCCGCTTGCGGGAAGCCCGCCCGGCGGGAGACCGACACCTTCGACACCTTCGTCGAGTCCTCCTGGTACTTCCTGCGGTACATCGACCCGAAGAACGACCGGGCGCCGCTCGATCCGGAAAAGATGCGGCGATTCGCGCCTGTGGACCAGTACGTGGGAGGGGTGGAGCACGCCTGCATGCACCTCATCTACGCCCGCTTCTTCCATAAGTACCTCCGCGACAAGGGGCTGGCCCCCGGGAACGAACCGTTCGAGCGCCTGCTTTCCCAGGGAATGGTCTGCATGCAGACGGCGGAGTGTCCCAAGCACGGCTGGCGGTACCCCGAGGAGGTCGACGAACTGGGAATGTGCCGCCAGTGCGGCGAGACGGTGGATGTCGGGCGTTCGGTGAAGATGTCCAAATCGAAGAGGAACGTGGTGGAGCCCTCCACGCTGATCGAGCGGTACGGGGCCGACACGGCGCGACTTTTCATCCTCTTCGCCGCGCCGCCGGAGAAGGACCTCGACTGGAACGAGCAGGGGGTGGAGGGGGCGTTCCGGTTCCTCAACCGCATCTATCGCCTCGTCGTCCAGCGCGCGAAGACGATCGCGGACGCCGCCCCGGGCGCGTGGGACGACTCGGACGAGGTGCGGTCCATTCGCCAGATGACCCACCGGACGCTGATCAAGGTCACCGGCGACATCGAGGACCGGTCCCACTTCAACACCGCCATCTCCGCCGTCATGGAGATGGTGAATTTCCTCTACCTCGTCGAGGATGCCGCGTGGGGCCGCCCCGCGACCGCCGCCGCGCTTCGCGAAGCGGTGGTGATCCTTCTCCACGTCCTCTCCCCCTTCGCGCCGCACGTCGGCGAGGAACTCTGGGAGCGGATCGGTGGAGAGGGTCTCCTCTGCTCACGTTCCTGGCCCGTCGCCGATGCCGATATCGCGCGCGAGGAGATGGTGGAGGTGGTCGTCCAGGTCAACGGCAAGGTCCGGTCGAGACTGACCGTCGGCGCGGACGCCGGAGAGGGCGAGGTCCGCGAACGGGTGTTGTCCGACCCGAGAATCCGGGAGTACACGGCGGACAAGCGGATCCGGAAGACCGTCTACGTTCCCGGCAAACTGTTCAGCATCGTCGCATCCTGAGGGAGGTCCATGCCCCGCCGGATCGCGCATCTGCTCCTCGTCGCGCTGGCGTTTCTCCATGCCGCTTCGGGGTGCGGGTACCGCCTCCAGTCCGGAAAGGAACGGTTCGCCGATCCCACGGTGCGGATGGGTGTCTCGCCCTTCTCGAACCGCTCCGCGATTCCCGAAGCCGGCGCCCGGGTCGCCGAGCGCCTTCGGGAGGAACTTCGCCGCAGCGGGTTCCGGGGTTCCTTCGGCGCCGCCGGTGCGACCTTCCTGATCGAAGGAACGGTCCGGGAGATCCGGGAGGACGTCTTCTCCCACGGTGCGGACCGGTTCGCACTGGAGAATCGCCTCACTCTTGTCGTGGACATCCGGGTGGTCGAGGTTCTCCGGGGAGGAGTCCTCTGGAAGGAATCGGGTCTGAGCGAGACCGCTTCCTATTTTTCCGGCACCGACGCGCAATACACGGAGGCCAACCGAGGCGCCGCCTTCGAGGAGGCCGCCCGGCGGATGGCCGTCCGCCTGTCCCAGACCCTCCGGGTGATCCTGTGAAACCTGCGGATCCCCCGGCGATCTTCCGCCAATGGCTCTCACGGGATCCCGCGCCCGCCTACCTCCTTTACGGAGACGGCGCGGGGATCGCCGGCCTGCTGGCGAAGACGTGGGAGCGCAAGCTGCGCGGCGAAGGTGTTCCCATCGAGCTGCACCGGTGGACGATCGAGGACCTCGGCCGGGAATCGCCCACCGCTGCGTGGCGATCTCCGTCGTTCTTCTCCCGCCTGCGGATCTTCACGCTTCCCGACCTCGCGGAGATGAAGAAGGCGCACCGGGACGAGATCCGGGCGTATCTCGAATCACCGGAACCTTCCGCGATGCTGATCCTCCACGGGACCGATTTTCGCCAGGCGCGCACCTTCTCCGGCGCCCCGAACCTCCTGTCCGATGCGCCGCGGGAGGACCGGGCGGTCGAGGCGCTGGCCCAGCACGCGGTCAGAGCGGCGGTCGAAGGGGGGGCGAAGCTCACACGGGAATCCGCCCTGTTCCTCGCGCGGTGGGTCGGCGCCTCCTTCGACGCCCTCGACACGGAGATCGGGAAGGTGCTGGCGTTTGCCGCGGGGCGCGGGGAAGTGGTGGAGGAGGACATCCGTGCGGTGTGCGTATCCCGGGGAGCGGTGGATCCGTTCCGGTTGGCCGAGACGCTGGTGCGGAAGGACCGCAACGAATGCCTCTCCCTGTTCCGGCGCTTCGCCGCCGTCGCGGAGCCCGAGGATTATCACAAGCTGAACGGAGCGGTGGCGTGGTTTCTGCGGAGCCGGATCCAGGGAAAGGGAAGCGCCGGAAGCGTTCCCTCCCGACGTGCCGCGGAGATCTTCCGCGCATTGTCGAAGATCGACCGGGAGATGAAGGGGGAGAGCAGACTCTCCCCCGGACAGGTGTACGAAATCCGCCTGCTGTCGCTGCTAGTGTAGCGTAACGGTTATTTCTTCGTTGCCTTGTGGACGGCTTTCGCGAGCCGCGAGACCTTGCGGGACGCGGTCTTTTTGTGGAGGACGCCCTTCGATCCGGCGCGCGCGAGGACCGACGCGGCGTTGCGCATCAACTCGGCGCACTTCTCCACGGTTCCCTCGACGATTACGGAACGAACGTCCTTTATCGCGGTCTTCAGTGTGGAGCGGACGTGGCGGTTGCGGGCCCTCCGCTTCAGGCTTTGCTTGTGCCGTTTCACGGCCGACTTGATCCTCGCCAACTTGCGCCTCCTTGCGATCGGTTCGGTGAATTCGGTAATCCGGTATTAGACACCGGCAGGGGAGAAATGTCAAAGAATTCGCACTTCGGTAACATCACGCCAAGGGGGGACTTTCCTGCCGGGGGGGACGCTCGGGGGGGACACTCGGGGGGGACACTCGGGGGGGACACTCTTGATCTATTGGGGGATCAGGGGAAGAGTGTCCTCCCACTGCAGGGGAAGAGTGTCCTCCCACTGCAGGGGAAGAGTGTCCCCCCGCTGCCGAATCGTTTCGGACGAATACGGAATGCCCAATAAAAAGGCAATCTGACGAAGGCTCCATCCGGACGCGTGCGAAGGGAAATTTCCACAGAGGAATCCACAGTCAATCCACAGTGGATGTGGAAAACACGCGGACGGTCAGGAACTGGACTTTTTCGCCATTTCCCAGAGACGATCGAGAGTGCGCATGTCGGTATTCTCGATAGAATGTCCCGTTTCTGAAGCGATTTTTTCCATCTCCCGGAACCTGCGCTCGAACCGTTCGTTGGCGGAGACCATGGCCACCTCCGCGCTCAGGCCGAGGAAACGGGCCAGGTTCACCAGGGAGAACAGGACGTCCCCGAGTTCATGCTCCGTATGCGCCGGATCCCCCTGCGTCATCGCCTCTTTCAGTTCGGAGAACTCCTCTTCCACCTTTTCCAGGACCTGCTCCGTCCGCTCCCAGTCGAACCCCGCCCGCGCCGCCTTTTTCGACATCTTCGCCGCACGGAGAAGGGAGGGGAACCCCCTGGGGATTCCTCCGACGATCGATTCGTGGAAACGATTTTCGACCGTGCGCTTGATGTGGTCCCACTGCAGCGAAACCGCCTCCGGCGTATCGGCGGTCGCTTCCCCGAAGACGTGCGGGTGCCGGCGGATCATCTTTTCCGAAATGGAGGCGATGACGTCCGTAATGTCGAACTGCCCGTTTTCTTTGGCGATCTGCGCGTGGAAGAGAATCTGCAGGAGAAGGTCCCCCAACTCCTCGCACAGTGAATCGGGATCTCCCCCCCGGATCGCGTCGACCACCTCGTGCGTCTCTTCCACGAGATATTGACGCAGCGAATCGTGCGTCTGGGCGCGGTCCCACTCGCAGCCGCCCTCGGAACGAAGGCGGGTCATGATCTGCACCAGCTTCCGGAATTCGTCCATGAAAGAATTTTCCCCGCAGTAATGTTAGCATATCCGATTATGACTCGACGGGTTCCCAACCGTTCCCGGAGGGCGTGGGCGAGGTACGCGCTCTTCCTCCTGGTCCTTCTCCCGATCGCCCCGTCCCCCCTCGCCGCCGCGGATCCGTTCCCCGGATACCCGGCAGTCGTGGGTGCGCAGGCCGTTCGCGTGGTGGAGGCGGCGGGGCCCGGGAAGGGGGAAGTGCTGGAACAGGAGGTCCGCAGCCTTCGCCGTGCGATGTTCGAGCACGGAATCCTTTCCATCAACACCGTCCCGGACCGGATCTTCGACCGCGCGGCTCGCGAAGGGTGGAAGCACCGGTCGTACGAGTCGTTACGGGCGGTCGCACGGGTGGCGCCGCTCTCCGTCACCCTCTGGGCCTGGCTTGCGCGGGAGGATGCGGTCGGCTTCCGGCTCGAAGAGTTCCTGTCCGACATGGACGGTCTGTCGGGGGCGATACGCGTGTACGGCCCCGGACTGCTCGGGTATGCGGCGTGGACCGTCCTTTTCGCCTCCGCCTCCGCCGGCTGGTTCGCCGTCTGGGCATCGATCTGCCTCCTTTTGCGGGCGCGCCCCGCCCTGACCGCGGACGTCGCCCGCCTCTTCAACCGTTTCCCACGGCCGGAGATCATCGCAACGGGGGCTGTCCTCGCCTGTTTCGCGGTTCCGATCGCGTGGGGGGTCGGACTCGGGGCCGCCGCCGTCTTCTGGATCGCCCTTTCGGCGGCGTATCTGCGACGCGGGGAGCTGTTGATCGGCGGGACGGCGATCCTGTTACTGGCGGGAATCTTCCTCTGCGGAGGATTCCTCCATTCGATCCAGCCGATGGCCGGCAAGGCACGGCAGGGAAGATGGCTGGGGGTGGAGGGGTACTACTCCCCCGGCGGCCCGGGAGCGGGAGACGTCGCGGAAGGGCGGTTGGGCGGGCCGGAATGGGAGCGCATGACGCGGTTCGCCCGCGCCCGGGCGGAAATGCAGTGGGGGGACCAGCACACTGCGGAGGCGCTCTGGACGGAGATGATCGGTGAAGGAAGAGATCTCGCCGACGCGTACAACAACCGCGGGATCGTCCGGGTCCGTCTCGGGAAGACGGAGGAAGGGTTGGCCGATTTCGAGGCTGCCGTGGAGCGAAACCCGTCAGGCGGCCGGGCGCAATGGAACGCCTACCAGTTGTACCTTCAGCAGTTCCGCCTGGAGCAGGCGTCCCGGATCCAGCCGGCGGCCTGGGCCGGGATCCGGAACCTCGCGCCGTTCGACTACCGCGCGGAGGAGATGACCCACGGCGAACTGGTCGCTTCGCCGCTGCGGGTCGGCGACGTGTGGAAGCAACTGTACACCGTACGGACGGATTGGCTCCGGGAGGCCCGGGAGAGCGTCTTCCACGGCATGTTCTTCCGCCCCGTTCCCGGAAAATGGGTCCCGTTGTTCCTGGCGGCCGGGTGGATCTGGGCGGCGCTGTGGAAACTTCTCTCACGAAAGATCTGGATGCACAGCGTGTGTCGCGCATGCGGCACCACGACGGTGGTCGTCGGGAGCCGTGAAACCACGGACATCTGCAACTCCTGCCGGGCGCAGGTCGGCAGAGGGGTACGCGCGGGGGAGGAGCGGGAGCAGAGGGGGCTGCGCATCCTCCTTCATCGGCGGTATGTCCGCGCATGCTCCGTCCTGTTTCCGGGGGCGGGAGCCCTGTGGGCGGGGAAAGAGTTGCAGGCCATGCTGTACGGCGCCCTCCTCTCCCTTTCGGCGGGCCTGTTCACCGTGTCGTGGGGCGCCGGCAGGCACGTTGGCGGCATGATCGCCGACATGCAGACCGATGTCTGGAGGGTGGCGCTCGGGGCGGTCGTGCTTCTGTGGATGTTCGGGGCCGCATGGGGATGGCGCGCATTCGAGACCCTCCAGTTGAACCACAACGTCGCCGGGGAACGGTTGTAACGATGCAGGGGAAAATCGCGGATTTCGGCATCCCGGATATCTTCCAGTTGGTCTCCTCGCAGGCGAAAAGCGGTTCCCTCGCCATCTCCGGGAACGACCGGGTGACGATCTTCCTCTTCTCCGAGGGAAGGATCGTCGATGTGCAGCCGGACCGCAGGGAATCGCGCTCTCTCCTCGGCACGATGCTCCGGGACGCAGGGTACCTCACGGACTCCGAGCTCAAACGGATCCTCGCCTCGCAGGGGACGGGCGGGAGCAAGATCGGCCAGTTGCTTGTGGAGAAGGGGAAGATCTCGAAGGAGGTGCTCGCCAGGTACCTTCTCCTGCAGATCAAGGAGTGTCTCTTCGAAGTTCTCACGCTGCGCGAGGGAGAGTACCGGTTCGAGGGATTCGCCGTCCGCCCGCCCCAGTGGGGAGGGGAAGCGATCCGCCCGGAAGTCCTCATGATGGAAGGGATGCAGTTCCTTGACGAATATCCTCGAATCCGCGGGACATTTCCCCCTGCCGCCTTCCGGGTAACGCGGAAAAAGGGTGAACGGATCGACCCGAACGCCTTCTCCGGGGAGGAAAGGATTCTCTGGAAGGCCCTCGACTTCTCGGAGGATCCCGGACGCGTGTTCCGGAAGGCATGCCTCACGGGATTCGAGGGGATCAAGGCGCTGGCCGCCCTCCGTGAACGGGGACTGATCGAGGTTTCCTCCGCGGTGCCCGGCGACCGTGCCGTTGCCGCCCAGCGCATGCGCGAAGCGATCGCTTTCCGGCGGCGATTCGAGGCGTTCACCATGGCGCTGTGGGCTGCCGCGGGTGTCGCAGCGGCCGTATGGATCCATCGTGGGCTCTTGTCCCACGTGGCATCCGGGACCTTCATGGGGTGGGTCGACTTCTTCTGATGCGGGGGGTAGGCGGAGTGGACGACGTAAAGGAAGACACGATCCGTTTCGAGGACGCGTCCGTCTTGCGGGACCTCTTCGGCGTGAACGACGCCCACCTGAGGGTGCTCGAACGGTCGCTGGGAGTGACGATCCGGCCCGGCGGCAACGGTGTGCGCATCGCGGGCGACGCGATCCCGGTGGAACTGGCGGGGAAAGTCCTGTCCGGGCTCTACAGGGTGCTTCGCCGCGGCATACCGGTTCTCGGGAACGACGTCGAAGCGGCGATCCGCATCGTCTCTTCCGACCGGAACGCCGACGTGTCCGGCGTGTTCGAGGACGTCGTGTTCAAGTCGTCCCGGAACCGGACGATCACCCCCAAGAGCGTCGCCCAGAAGCGGTACCTCGACGCCATCCGCGAGTTCGACATCGTGTTCGGCGTCGGACCGGCGGGGACGGGGAAAACGTTTCTTGCGATGGCGATGGCGGTCGGGTATCTCCTCCGCAAGGAGGTCAAGCGGATCGTCCTTGTCCGGCCCGCGGTGGAGGCGGGAGAGCGTCTCGGTTTCCTTCCCGGGGACATGGCGGAAAAGGTGAACCCGTACCTGCGCCCGTTGCACGACGCGCTCTACACGATGCTCGAGTTCGAACAGGCGGCGAAACTTATGGAGCGGGGGACGATCGAGGTGGCGCCGCTGGCCTTCATGCGGGGGCGAACCCTGAACGACTCCTTCGTCATCCTCGACGAGGCGCAGAACACGACTTCCGAGCAGATGAAGATGTTCCTCACCCGGATCGGATTCGGCTCCCGGGCGGTGATCACGGGGGATGTCACGCAGACGGACCTTCCCTCGGGAAGGATTTCGGGACTCAACGAGGCGATCGCAATCCTCGACGGGGTGGCCGGGATCCGGTTCTGCCGGTTCACCGACATCGACGTGGTGCGTCACCCCATCGTCCAGGAGATCATCAAGGCGTATGAGCGGTTTGAGAAGCGCGAACAGGAGTAGCCGCCCGCCGGAGAACGGGGCGTCGACGCGGGGCCGTTCCTCGCGCCTCCTGGGCTTGAGCCTCGGTTCGGCCGCCGTCTTCGCGGTGCTCTTCTACCTGTGGGGGCAGGAACTCTTCCCGCGCGCGGCGGGGCGTTGGGGGGGGACCTTCCCGTTCGTCGGCGCGGTGGCCCTGACGCTCGCCGTGGCGCTGTTCCTCACGGAGTGGTTCGGATTCGCCGGACGCGAAGTCCGGAAGGTCCGCCTGGCCGCCCGTGACTTCATCTTTCTCTGCTCCCTGGCGCTGCTCCTGTTCTTTGCCGCGAAGGCGGTGATCGACCTGCTGGCGGAGGTCCCGGCGGTCGGGCGCGGCGTCCCGACGCGGGTGTACGCATACCTGATCCCCATCCCCGCCTTCGCGATGCTGGTCCGGGTCCTCATCAACTCGGAGACGTCGATCCTCTTCACGGTCGCCGCTTCGGTCCTCTCGGCCGCGGCCGCCTCGGGGAGGTGGCCTGCGTTGCTGTTCCTCCTCCTGTCCGGGACCGCCGGAGCGGCCCGCGCCCGCCGGGTGCCGGACCGGTACCGGATGCTGATGGCCGGGGTGCAGACGGCCCCCGTGTGCGCGATCGCGGCGGCGACCCTCGAGTATTCGTTCCACGGCGGAGGGGGCGTCCTGTGGGCGGGAATCTTCGGATGCGTGAACGGCCTCCTGTCGGGCCCGATCGCCCTGGCGGTCATGCCGGTGGCGGAATACGCCTTCGGCTACGCGAGCGACATCCGCCTGATGGAACTGGCAGGCACCGGTCATCCGCTCCTCTCCCGCCTGATGATGGAGACTCCCGGAACGTTCCACCACAGCGTTGTGGTCGGGACGCTCGCGGAAGCGGGCGCACACGCGATCGGCGCCAATCCCGTACTGTGCCGCGTCGCCGCCCTCTACCACGACATCGGGAAACTGGGGAAGGCGCAATATTTCTCGGAGAACCAGGCCGGCACCGCGAATATCCACGACGGCATGACTCCCGGTCTCTCCCGCGCCGTGATCCTCTCCCATGTCAAGGAAGGGGTCCGTATCGCGGGGGAGTACCGCCTGGGGGATCGGATCACGGAGATCATCGCGCAGCACCACGGGACGAGCCTGCTGTACTGCTTTCTCGACAAAGCGAGGCCGATGATCCTGGACCGGAAGGCTTCGGAGGAGATGTTCCGGTACCCGGGGCCGAAGCCGAAGACCCGGGAAGCGGCGATCATCATGCTGGCGGACGCGGCCGAGGCGGCGGTGCGAAGCCTCGGCCACCCCTCGCCGCAGGAGGTGGACGAGACCGTCACATCGATCATCGACCGGATCTACCTCGACGGACAACTGAACGAGTGCGACCTGACGCTGCGCGACCTTCACGCCGTAGGCCGCGCCGTCAGCCAGGTCCTGGCCGCCGTGTCCCACGGCCGGGTGGATTACCCCGAAGCCGGCAAGGGAGCGGCCGGTTGAGTTCGCCCGCTGGAGCATCGAAGCCACGCATCTTGAGCGCCGGCGATCGATACCGGGTGAGCGTCCGGCAGGACATCCGACCGGCCCCGTTCCCGGCGCGGCGTCTGAAGGAGTACGCCCGGGCCGCGTTGTCGCATCTTCCCGCGAGCGGCGCCGACGTGCGGATCCGGATCGTCGGAGATGCCGCGATCGCGCGCTGGAACCGGGATTATCTGGGGCGCGGCAGTCCCACGAACGTCCTCTCCTTTCCGGAGAGCGCCGACGCGCCGGCGCGCGGCGCCGGCGTCACGGGGGACATCGTCGTTTCCGCTCCCACCTGTCTCGCGCAGACCGCGGGATGGAAGGAGCCGCCCGCGGCGCGTGTCTTCTTCTTCATCCTCCACGGGATCCTCCACCTCGCGGGGTACGACCACGAGAGCGGGGGCGCGCAGGCACGACGGATGCGCCGGAAGGAGCTGGCGCTCTTCCGCAGAGTCCTCGGGGAAGAAGGCCGGGAGCGGAAGCATTGAAACTCCGGGGACCGGCGCGTTCCCTCCTTCCCGGGGCGCTGTTCGTCCTGTCGTACGTCCTCGGAACCCCGGGGTACGACGTTCCCGGCCTGCCGTTGGTCTGCCTCGCCCCGTTCCTTTCCCTCGCGGTTTCCGCGCGTTCCGTTCGCCATGCCGCCTGGCGGGGGTGGATCGCGGGAACGGCCGGCAGCGTCCCGCTCTATTACTGGATCGCCTATACCATCGCGGTGCAGGGGAGGCTCGGCTGGGCCCTCGGCGGGCTCGCCGCATTCCTCGTCTCCGCGTATGTCGGCGCCTACTTTTCGGTCGCCGCCGCCGCCGCGCGCCGACTCGAGGATCGATTCGGAAGGAACGGCCTGTGGCTGTTCCCCGCCGTCTGGGTCGCGGCCGAGATGGCCCGAAGCCACCTCTTTACAGGGTTCCCCTGGATGCTCCTCGGCTACTCCGTCGCCGGGAGCGCGACCCTGCGGCAGGCGGCGGACCTGGCCGGCATGGCCGGGCTCTCGTTCCTCCTTGCCCTGTCCGGAGTCTCCGTCCATCTGGCGGGAAAGCGTATTTCGGAAGGTTCCCTGAAAAAAGCCGTGATTCCGCTGATTCCCGCCGCCGCCGCGTTCCTGTTCCTCGTGCTGTACGGTCGGGCGGCATTCAGGGACCCCGCGGTTCCCGCGGCGTCGATACCGGAGGTGAGGGTCGCGATCGCGCAGGGAGGGATCGATCAGTCCGTGAAGTGGAATCCGGGAACCCAGATGAGCACGCTCCGGATCTACGGGGAATTGACCCGAACGGCCCGCGACGCCGGCGCGCAGGTGGTGGTCTGGCCCGAGACCGCCGCCCCGTTCTTCTACGGGTGGGAGGTCGACCTCTCCCGACGGCTCGACGCCATCGCTTCGAGCGGAGAGGTCCCCATCGTCTTCGGGGCCCCATGGTACGATCCGGCGGAGGGTGGGGAATATTTCAACAGCGTCTTTCACATGGATGCGCGCGGGGTGGTTCTCGGCCGGTACGACAAGCGCCACTTGGTGCCGTTCGGGGAATACATTCCCCTGCGGTCGGTCCTTTTTTTCCTGCGCAAGTTGACGGCGGGGGAAGGAGACTTCTCGGCGGGGACCCATCCTTCCCTGTTCCGCATCGGCGGACGGTCGGTCGCCGCGTCGGTATGTTACGAGGCGCTCTTCCCGGCGCTGATCCGGGAAGGGGTCCGGGGAGGCGCCGAATGGCTCATCAACGTGACAAACGATGCCTGGTTCGGCGACACGGTCGCTCCGTACCAGCACCTCGCGATGGCGCGGATGCGGTGCGTGGAGTTCCGCCGCCCGATGGTGCGCGCGGCGAATTCCGGGATCAGCGCGGTCATCGACGCGGACGGGAGCGTCGTCTCCTCCCTCGGCCTCTTCCACCGGGGGGTTCTGGCCGCGGCGATCCGGCCGGCGACCGGCGAAACGGTCTACGCAAAAACCGGGGAAATCTTTGGGATTTCCTGTATTATAATTATTATTTTGGCATTTATTTTCCCCTTGCGAGGATTCCATGGCATCCGGAGGACTGGAAGAGAAAACAACGGCGCTTGAGGCGCGTTTCAACGCGCTCCGGGGCTATCTTTGAGGTAGATGCGAAACAGGCCCGCCTGAAGGAGCTCACGGCCGAGGTTGCGCGCGACGGCTTCTGGGATACGCCGGAGGCCACGGAGCGCGTTCTTCGGGAGCGGAAGGCGATCGGGACGTTCCTCGAACGCTGGTCGTCCCTCGAGTCGTCCCTGGCGGATCTGCGGGCGTACCTCGACCTCGCCGACGAGTCGGGGGGGGAGGGGTTGGCCGTCGAGATCGATCAGCAGATCGCCGCCGTCGGGGAATCGCTGGACGCGATCGAGCTGGAGCGGATGCTCTCCGGCGAGAACGACGCCCTGAACGCCATCGTGACGATCCACGCCGGGGCCGGGGGGACGGAGTCCCAGGACTGGGCGGAGATGCTCCTCCGGATGTACACCCGGTTCGCCGATCGCAACGGTTTCGGGATGGAACTCGCGGAGCGGCAGGAGGGGGACGAGGCGGGAATCAAGAGCGCCACGTTCCTCCTGTCGGGAGACCACCCGTACGGGTATCTCAAGGCGGAAACCGGCGTCCATCGCCTCGTCCGGATCTCGCCGTTCGACGCCAACAAGCGCCGCCACACCTCCTTCGCCTCCGTGTTCGTGTCGCCCGAGATCGACGACGACGTCCAGATCCAGATCAATGAGACGGACCTGAAGATCGACACCCTGCGCTCCGGCGGGGCGGGGGGCCAGCACGTGAACAAGGTGGAGTCCGCCGTGCGGATCACCCATCTTCCCTCCGGGGTCGTCGTCCTCTGCCAGCAGGAACGGTCGCAGGGGAAGAACCGGTCGCTGGCGATGAAGATCCTCCGGTCGAAACTCTACGAGCTCGAGATGCGGCAGCGGGCGGAGAAGGTGATGGAGGCCCACAAGGCGAAGAAGGAGATCTCCTGGGGATCGCAGATCCGCTCCTACGTCCTCGCTCCGTACCGGCTGGTGAAAGACCATCGAACGGGGCACGAGGTGGGGAACGTCGACGCCGTTCTCGACGGCGATATCATGGAGTTCATTCGGAAGTACCTGCTCGCCGGTGGTGCGGAAGGGGAAACGGGGAACGCCGCGTGACGGAGACCTGGAACGACCTGATGAAGGAGCGCTTCCGGAAGATCGAGGAGCTGCAATCCGGGGGGGTGAACCCCTGGCCGAACGACCAGGCGCCGGGCTGGACGAATGCGGGAGCCCGCGCCGCGGCGAATGGACGGACGCCGGAGGAACTGGCCGCGCAGGCGATCCGGGTGGACGTCGCCGGAAGGGTGGTGGGACTCCGTCGCTTCGGGAAAGCGGCCTTCCTCGTCCTCTCCGACCGGTCGGGCCGCCTTCAGGCGTACCTGAAGAGGGATATCCTGGGCGAAGCGGCGTACGACCGCTTCCTGAAATCGGTCGACGCGGGGGACGTCGTCTGGGTCGACGGGACGCTTTTCCTCACCCGAACGGGCGAACTGACCGTCGAGGCGTCGCGGTTCCGCCTGCTGGCGAAGGCGATCCGCCCCCTTCCCGAGAAATGGCACGGTCTCTCCGACGTGGAGACGCGGTACCGCCAACGGTACGTGGACCTGATCGTCAACGAGGATGTCCGGGAGATCTTCCGCCGCCGGGCGCGGATCGTTTCCTTCATCCGCTCCTTCCTCGCGAAGCGGGACTTCCTCGAAGTGGAGACGCCGATGATGCAGACGGTGGCGGGAGGCGCGACCGCGCGTCCGTTCGTCACCCATCATAACGCCCTCGACATGGATCTCTACCTGCGGATCGCGCCGGAGCTGTACCTGAAGCGCCTGCTCGTCGGGGGGTTCGAGCGCGTTTTCGAGATCAACCGGAACTTCCGCAACGAGGGGATCGACACGCAGCACAACCCCGAGTTCACGATGGTCGAGTTCTACCAGGCGTACGCGACGTACAAGGAGATGATGGACCTGACCGAGGAGATGCTCTCTTCCCTGGCGACGGAACTGTTCGGCGTCCCGAAGTTTCCGTACCAGGGAGAGACGGTGGATTTCACTCCCCCGTGGGAGCGGCTCACGGTCCGTCAGGCCGCGGCGCGCTACGGCGGTTTCCCGGAGGAGCGCCTGTCCGACGAGGCGTTCCTGCGGGAGACGGCGGCCAGGCACGGGATCAAGGATGCCGGGACGGCGTCCCCCGGCAACCTCCTGGTCGCGATCTACGAGGAGGTGGCCGAGAGGAGGATCGTCGGGCCGACCTTCGTCACGGAGTACCCGATCGACGTTTCCCCGCTCTCGCGGCGCAACGACGAACGGCCGGAGATCGTCGACCGGTTCGAGCTGATCGTCCGCGGGCGCGAAATCGCCAACGCCTTCTCCGAGCTGAACGACCCGGTGGACCAGCGGGGCCGGTTCGACGAGCAGCTCCGGAAGCGCGAACGGGGAGACGAGGAAGCCCATTTCATGGACGAGGATTACCTCCGGGCGCTCGAACACGGGATGCCGCCGGCCGCGGGGGAGGGGATCGGGATCGACCGGCTCGTGATGCTGCTCACCGACTCCCCGTCGATCCGCGACGTGATCCTGTTCCCGCAACTGCGGAAAGAGGGGTAGGGGCGGTTGCGCCTTCCCGTCGAGTTCTACATCGCCAGGAAGTACCTGCTGGCGAAGCGGAAGCAAACGTTCATCTCGATCATCACCTTCATCTCCATCGGCGGGGTCACGGTCGGTGTGATGGCGCTGATCATCGTCCTCGCGGTCATGAGCGGGTTCGAACGGGAGCTGAAGGACCGGATCCTCGGGTCCACCGCGCACGCCCACGTGACCAGCCTGAACGGGAGCATCGAGAAGCCGTTCGCCGTGGCGGAAAAGGTGCGGAAGGTGGAGGGGGTGGTCGCCGCCTCCCCGTACATCTTCACCCAGATGATGATCGCGTCGGGGAGCGGCGCCGTCGGCGGGGTGCTGCGCGGCGTGGACACGGCGACGATCGGCGACGTTACCCGCCTGCGGAGCGACATCCGGGTCGGACGGCTCGAGGATCTGCACCGAAGGACGGAGGACGGGCTGCCGGGCGTGATCCTCGGCAAGGAACTCGCGGGGAACCTCGACGTCGGGCCGGGGGACCTCATCGAGGTCCTCGTGCCCGGCGGTACGATCACACCCCTTGGCGCGTTCCCGAAGACGGCCCGCTTCCGCGTCGTCGGCGTCTCCGAGTCGGGGATGTACGAGTATGACGCCACCTTCGCATACATCGCCTTCGAGGAGGCCGGACGCCTGCTGGGAATGGAGGAGCGCGCCACCGGCGTGGAGGTCAAGGTAAAGGACATCTACGCGGCGGCCGACGTCTCGCAGCGGATCCGGTCCGCGCTCGGGTATCCGTTCCGGGCGAAAGACTGGATGCAGAGCAACCGGAACCTTTTCTCCGCGCTGAAGCTCGAAAAGGTGGTGATGTTCGTCATCCTCGTCCTCATCGTCATGGTGGCGGCCTTCAACATCATCTCCACCCTCATCATGGTGGTGATGGAGAAGACCAAGGACATCGCGATCCTGATGACGCTGGGCGCGACGCGCCGCACGATCCGCCGGATCTTCGCCATCGAGGGGTTGATCATCGGGGTGGCGGGGACCTCCGTGGGGACCGCGCTCGGGGCGTTGCTGTGCATGCTGCTTCAGCGGTACCGGTTCATCCGTCTCCCGAGCGACGTCTACTACATCTCCACTCTCCCCGTCTCCCTCGAGGGGGCGACGATCCTCCTCGTGGTGGCCAGTTCCATCCTGATCTGCTTCCTCGCCACCGTCTATCCGGCGGTTCAGGCGTCCCGCGTGGAACCCGCGGAGGCGATCCGGTATGAATGACGCGCCTGCGCTGCAGGCGGAGGAGGTCCGGAAGGTGTTCCGCCGCGACGGGTACGACCTCGAGGTGCTGAAAGGGGTCTCCCTGTCCCTTGCGCGGGGGGAGACGGCGGGGGTCGTGGGCGTCTCGGGCGCCGGAAAGACGACGCTTCTCCAGATCCTCGGGACGCTCGACCGGGCGACCTCCGGGAAGGTGTCGTACGCGGGGAGAAACGTGACGGATCTGTCCTGGGAGGAGATGTCCGCCTTCCGGAATCGATCCGTCGGATTCGTCTTCCAGTCCCACAATCTCCTGCCGGAGTTCACCGTTCTCGAGAACGTGACGCTCCCTTGCCTGATCGCAAGGATGGACCCGGCGGAGGCGCGACGGCGGGCCTTGGCGCTGCTTGCGGAAGTCGGCCTCTCGGACCGGGTCGCGCACCGCATCGGGGAGATTTCCGGCGGCGAGCAGCAGCGAACGGCGATCTGCCGGGCGCTCGTGATGGAGCCGTCCGTCCTCCTGGCAGACGAGCCCACCGGGAACCTCGACCGTGCGACGGCCTCGGGCGTGGTCGACCTTCTCCTCTCGCTCAACCGGTCCCGGGGGCTTTCCCTTCTCATGGTGACGCACAACGACCAGGTGGCGTCCCGCCTGCACCGTGTCATACGGATCGACGACGGGCGGATCGTCCCGTGAGGGGGTATTCGTTCGCCTTCTTCGCGCTGTGCCTGTCCGCGGTCCTCCTCGCGAACGGCGCACGGACCGGGGACGCGGCCGGTTTCCGCGTGGTCGCCGTCGAGGTGCAGGGGGCGAAACGCGTCGCTCCCGACGCCGTCCGGAAGGTGATGGCGACCCGCGTCGGCGAGGAACTGGACCTCGGGAAGGTCCGGGAAGACGTCAAGGCGATCTACCGGATGGGGTATTTCCGCGACGTGACCTTCGACGCCGAAGAGGTCGAGGGAGGGTATCGCCTTACCGTGATCGTCGCCGAGAAGCCGATCGTCGCGGCGGTGCAAATCGAGGGGAACAAGGATGTGGAGGGCGCCGATCTGCGCGCCGCCGTTACCATCAAGGAGCGGTCCCTTTATCAGGAGGAGAAGGTAAAGGAATCCATTAGCAAACTAGTTGAAGTATGCCAAAATAAAGGATATATTGATGCGTCTGTGGATGCGTCCGTTTCGGAGGATGTGGAAGGTGGAATCCGGGTGATCTTCCGGGTTGCCGAGGGGCCGAAGCTGGGTATCGAGCGGATCTCCATCGCCGGAAACCTGTTCCATTCGACGAAGGCGATTCGTAAAGCGATGGACACTTCGGAGAAGGGGCTGTTCTCTTTCATCACCGACTCCGGAACCTTCAAGAAGGACGTCCTCGAAAACGACGTTCGGAAAATCGAGGCGCTTTACCAGAACAGCGGGTTCCTCGACTCGAAGATTTTCGAGCCCGAAGTCGGCCGGGGGAAGAAGGGGTTGATCATCACGATCCGGGTCTACGAGGGGCGGCAGTACCGCGTCGGGGAGATCCGATTCGCCGGGGAATCCGGCATCCCCGAGGAGACGCTGCGCAATACCGTGAAGATCGCCCAAGGCGACCTCTTCCATCGGGAGACGCTCCTCTCCGATCTGCTCGCGCTGACCACCCTCATGAACGACGACGGGTACGCGCAGGCTCTCGTTTCCCCCGGGGTGGAGAAACGGAAGGAGTACCCGGTCGCGGACGTGACCTTCCGGTTCGAGCGAGGAACGAAGTTCCGCTTCGGAAAGGTGGAGATCTCGGGGAACACGAAGACGATGGATCGCGTCGTCCGCCGCAACATCGACGTCTCCGACGGCCAGACGTACACCGCCACGGGGTTGAAGACAAGCAAGGAGAACCTGACGCGCACGTCGTACTTCAAGGACGTGAAGATCAGCACGGCCCCCTCCGCGGTCCCGGGCGAGATGGACGCGAAGATCGAGGTGCAGGAAGGGCCTACGGGAACCTTGTCGGGGGGGCTGGGGTACAGCTCGCTCGACAAGATCTTCGGCGTTGTCCAGTTGACGGAGAACAACCTGTTCGGCCGGGGCTGGAAAGCGTCTCTCAACTCCCAGTTCGGGGCGCGCCGGACCCTCTTCAGCCTGGACTTCCGGGATCCCCACTTCCTCGACTCGGACTTCAGCCTCCTTCTCTCGGCCTACAACACGCGGTCCGAGTACAGCGATTTCGAGCGGAAGGCGACCGGGGGGAGGGCGGGTCTCGGGTACAATTTCACCCGGTTCGCCAGCGCGAGCCTGTCCCTGCGCGCGGATGCCACCCGGATCCTCCCGGTGGATTCCGTGCTGCCCACCAGCGCCCTCAGGGAAGAGTTCGCCAAGGGGCTGCAGCATACCCGAAGCCTCACGTTCAGCATGAACCGGAACTCGACCGACAAGTTCATCGACCCCTCCCGGGGAAGCGTCCAATCGGGTAGTGTGGAGTACGCGGGCGGACCGCTGGGGGGGGACAGCCAATTCGTGAAATATTTCCTCAACGCGAAGGCGTTCTACCCGGTGACCGCCTCCACCGTTTTCTCGTGGAACGCGTTGTGGGGGCACGTTGTCCCCACGGTGGGCGGGGGAGAGATCCCCATCTTCGAGCGGTTCTTCCTCGGAGGGCCGTACAGCATCCGGGGATTCGGTTCCCGGGACCTTTCCCCGAAAGATCCCAACACGGGGGAGTTGGTCGGCGGCAACAAGGAGTTGATCGGGAACCTCGAATACCTGTTTCCCCTGGTCGCGGAGATCGGGTTCAAGGGGGTCGTTTTCTTCGACGTCGGGAACACGTGGGAACAGGGGAAGTGGCCGTGGGACGGCCGTCAGCTTCGGTACGCCTACGGGACCGGTGTCCGGTGGTATTCGCCCATGGGGCCGCTCCGGTTCGAGTGGGGGTGGAACCTCAAGCCTCAGCCGGGGGAGCCGAAAAGAGTGATGGAGTTCACGATCGGGACGGCGTTCTGATCGAACTACGGGAAGGGAAAAGGAGTCAAGCGATGCGGAAAGCGGGAATCATCCTGGTTGCGGCCGCCGTGGCGGCGGTCTTCGCGGGGACCTCTCTTGCGGAAGGGTTGCGGGTGGCGGTCATCGATGTCAACAAGATCCTCAACGACTCCGATGCGGGGCAGGCGGCGAAGAAGCAGATGGAGGCCCGGTACGAGGAGTTGAAAAAAACGATCGACGCAAAGCAGGAGGAAGCACGCAAGATCAAGGAGGATCTCGACAAGCAGAAGGTGATGGTGGGCAAGGAGAAGCTCAAGGAGAAGGAGGATGCCCTCCAGGCGAGGATCAACGAACTGCGGCAGCTCACCCAGGAGGGGGAGCGGGAGATGCAGAGCCGGCAGGGAGAGCTCACCCGCGAAGTGCTCAAGTCGGTCGAGGCGAAGGTCGATGTCGTCGTGAAGGCCGACAAGCTCGATCTCGTCCTCGAGAAATCGGCCGGAGTGATCCACTTCAACGATTCGTTGGACATCACGCAGCGGGTCCTGAAGATGGTGAACGAGGACGGAAAGGCGGCCCCGGTGAAAAAGGAGGGGGGCGGTGGGAAGTAAACTCCTGCTCTCGGTCCTGGCGGGGGAGATCGGGGCCCGCCTCCAGGGACCGGACGTCGAGGTGACCGGGATCGCCCCGGTCGAGGAAGCCGCGCCCGGACAGGTCACCTTCCTGTCGAACCCGAAGTACGCCCGACAGGCGCGGGAGACGAAGGCGTCCGCGATCATCGCCAAAGAGGCGATCCCCGGCGCCGGGTGCGCGTTCCTGCTGACGCCGAATCCGTACCTCGCCTTCGCCTGCGCCGTGGAGTTGTTCCATCCGAAGGCTTTGCCTGCGCCGGGCGTCTCCACGCAAGCCTGCGTCCATCCGGCCGCGGCGCTGGGGAAGGACGTTCACGTCGGTCCCTTCGTATCGGTCGAGGAAGGAGCGGTCGTCGGGGACAGGGTTACGCTGCACCCCGGGGTGTACGTCGGCAAGGGAGCCGTCGTCGGGGAGGAGAGCGTTCTCTACCCGCGGGTCACGCTCTACGAAGGCGTCCGGGTGGGGAAACGGGCGATCCTTCACGCCGGCTGCGTGATCGGGAGCGACGGCTTCGGGTTCGCTCCGACGCCGCAGGGGTACCGGAAGATACCGCAGGTGGGGACCGTCGAGATCGGGGACGATGTCGAGATCGGCGCGAACACCACGGTCGACCGCGCCGCGCTCGGGGTCACCCGGATCGGTTCCGGGACCAAGCTGGACAACCTGATCCAGGTGGGGCACAACGTGGTGATCGGGCGGGACACCGTGATCGCCGCCCAGGTGGGGATCGCGGGCAGCTGCCGCATCGGGAACCGCGTGATGATCGGCGGGCAGTCGGGACTGGCGGGGCATCTTACGGTGGGGGACGGCGTGATGCTGGGGGCGAAAACGGGGGTCGCCGCGTCGCTCTCCGCTGCCGAGACCCAGGCGTGGTCTGGCGTGCCCGCGATGCCGCACAAGACGTGGCTGAAAATGGTGACGCTCCTGCCGAGGCTGCCGGAGCTGTTCCGGCGGATGAAGCGGCTGGAGGGGGGGAAACCCGATGAAGGGGAGGAGTGACGTGTTCCGAATCCAGGAAATCATGGAGCTGTTGCCGCACCGGTACCCGTTTCTGCTCGTGGACAGGATCGTGGAGTGGGACCCCGGGAAACGGATCGTCGGCATCAAGAACGTGACGATCAATGAACCGTTCTTCCAGGGTCACTTTCCCAGCCACCCCATCATGCCGGGCGTCCTGATCGTGGAGGCCCTCGCGCAGACGGGGGGGATCCTTGCGCTCAAGGCGATGGGGGGGGAGAAGCGGATCGCCTACTTCACGGGGATCGAGAACTGCAAGTTCCGCCGCCCGGTCGTCCCCGGAGACCAGCTTCGCCTGGAAATCACCGTGATCGCCCGCAAGGGGCCCCTGTGGAAGATGCACGGGGAGGCCCGGGTCGACGGCGCGCTCGCGGCGAAGGGGGACGTGATGGCCTCGATTCCGGACGGCGTGGAACCCCCGGGGGAAGGAGAGGAGAAATGATCCATCCGACCGCCATCATCGACCCCGGGGCGGAACTGGGGAGCGACGTGACGGTAGGACCGTACGCCGTGGTCGGGCCGAAGGTGACGATCGGCGACGGAACCACCGTCGGCTCGCACGCCGTGATCGAGTCCCACGTCCGGATGGGGAAAGGAAACCGCATCCATTCGTTCGCCTCGGTCGGCGCGATCCCGCAGGATCTGAAGTTCCGCGGCGAGGAGTCCTGGGTGGAGATGGGGGACGGGAACATCGTCCGCGAGTTCGCGACGGTGAATCGCGGGACGTCCGGGGGAGGCGGTGTGACGCGCGTCGGGAACAACACCCTCCTGATGGCGTACTCCCACGTCGCCCACGACTGCGACGTGGGCAGCCGCGTCATCATGGCGAATGCGGCCACCCTCGCCGGCCACGTCACGGTGGAGGACGGCGCGATCATCGGAGGGATGACCGGGGTGCACCAGTTCGTCCGGATCGGCGCGCAATGCATCATCGGCGGCATGTCGGGCGTTTCGCAGGACGTGCCCCCGTACGTCACGGCGGTCGTCTCGCGTCCTCAGCGGGGGTACGCGCTGTACGGGCTGAACCTCGTCGGGCTCCGGCGGAACCGCTTCTCGCCGGAGACCGTCGCGGCGCTCAAGCAGGCGTTCAAGATCATCTTCCGCGCGGAAGTCCCCCTGAAGGAGGCGCTGGCGCGCGCCGAGGCGGAGCTGCCGCCGTTCCCCGAGGTCGCGCACCTGATCGCGTTCGTCCGCGCGAGCAAGCGGGGCGTCCTGAGGTGAGGGACAGGCCCTAAGTGGCCCATTTCATAAATACGGCTGCATTCGAGCGCCGCTGAATGCCGAAAACCTTGTTCTTCGTTTGCGGGGAGCCTTCGGGGGAAGCGTACGCCGCGCGGGTGGCGCGCGCGTTCCGGGAACGGTTCCCGGCCGTACCGATGGAGGGGATCGGCAGCACGCTCCTCGCGGCGGAAGGGGTGGGGCTCCTGCGCGATTACGGCGACATCTCGGTGATCGGCGTCACGGAGGCGCTGCGGCGCCTTCCGGCGATCCGGGCCGCCCTCTCCGCGGCGACGGAGCGCGTGAGCCGCCCCGACATCGGCGCCGTGGTGCTGGTCGACTTCCCCGACTTCAACTTCCGGGTGGGAATGTCCGCCGCCCGGCGGGGGATCCCCGTGGTCTACTACATCCCCCCGCAGGTGTGGGCCTGGCGGCCCGGCCGGGCGAAAACCCTCGCCCGGTTCACGAAGGGCGCGGTCGTCCTGTTCCCCTTCGAGGAGGAGTATCTCCGCAGAAGCGGCGTCAACGCCGTGTTCGCCGGACACCCGATCCTCGAGGAGATCGCGCCGTACCTCGACGCGTCTCCGGATCCGGAACGGTTCGGGATCCCCCCCGGGAAGCGGGCGGTCGGCCTGCTCCCCGGAAGCCGGCCGGGAGAAGTGGCGGCGCATCTTCCGATCCTGCTCTCGGCCGCCGACCTCCTTCTACGGCGGTACCCCGACCTGCACTTCGCACTGCCCGTGGCGCGGCCGTCGCTGCGGGAGGCGATCGCGCGCGAGGTTGCGGGAACGGATCTCCCGATCACGTTGGTGGACGAAGGGCGGCACCTGCTGTTCCGGGGAATGGACGCCGCGATGGCCGTTTCGGGGACGGTCACGCTGGAACTCGCCCTGCTCGGTACGCCGGCGATCATCCTCTACCGGACCTCCTGGTTGAGCTACCAGGTGGGCCGTCGCCTGGCGACGGTCGACTGCGTCGGTCTGCCCAATATCGCCGCGGGAGAGAAGTTCCTCCCGGAGCTTATCCAGGACGCCTGCACCCCGTCGCGGATAGCGGAGGCGCTCGCGGGGATCCTGTCGGATTCCTCCCGGAGGGAAAGGCTCCGCGCGAAGGGGCTCTCGCTGCGGGAGAAGCTCCGGGGCACGGGCCCCGCCGAAGCGGTGGTCGCGATGCTTGTGAAGGAGGCGGCGGGGGCATGGTCCTGAGCCTGTATCGTCGAATGCTCGAGTACGTCCGGCCGTACGTTCCCCGGCTCCTCCTCGCGATGGTCGTGATGGTCGGCGTGTCGGCCCTCAGCGGCTCGACCGCCTTCCTCGTCAAGCCGATCCTCGACGACATTTTCATCCGGAAGGACACCGCCCGGCTGACGTACATCCCGCTGCTGGTGCTGGCGATCTACGTCGTCCGCGGAGGGCTCGAGTTCACCCAGAGCTACCTGATGAGCGGGGTCGGGCAGCGGGTGGTGCGGGACATCCGGGAGCACCTGTATCGCCACATGCAGTCCCTGTCGCTCTCGTTTTACCTGCGGCACCCCACCGGGGTATTGATGTCCCGCGTTCTGAACGACGTCGGCCTGATGCAGAGCGCGATCACCGATGCCGCGACCGGCCTCATCAAGGACATCTTCACCGCGGCGTTCCTCGTGTTCGTCGTCTTCTACCGGGACTGGAAGCTCGCGCTGGTCGCGCTGGTCGCTTTCCCGCTCGCCTTCTGGCCGATCGCCCGTTTCGGCCGGAAGCTCCGCCGTACGAGCGTCCAGGCGCAGGAGATCACGGGAGGGCTCTCGTCCCACCTGCAGGAGACGATCAGCGGGGCGAAGCTCGTGAAGTCGTTCGGGGCGGAAGCGTACGAGACGGAACGGTTCGCCACGCGGAACAACGAACTGTTCCGGCTCAGCATGAAGGTCGTGAAGGTGCAGGCGATGACCTCCCCGCTCTCCGAGATGTTCGCCGGCGTGGGAGCGGCGGCCGTCATCTACTACGGCGGCTACAGCGTGGTGAACGGGCACAGCACGCCGGGGAACTTCTTCTCCTTCATCACGGCGCTGTTCATGCTCTACGAGCCCGTGAAGCGTCTCTCCCGGATCAACAACGTGATCCAGCAGGGACTCGCCGCCGGGAGCCGCGTCTTCGACGTGATCGACACGCTGCCCGAGGTGCGCGAGAAGAAGGACGCGGGCACGCTTCCCCCGATCCGGAAGGAGATCGTCTTCGATCAGGTCGATTTCCGGTACTCCCCGGAGGGCGAGACGGTCCTCAAGGAGATCGACTTCCGCGTTCCGGTCGGGACGATGGTCGCCATCGTCGGGTCGAGCGGCGCGGGGAAGACCACGCTCGTCGACCTGATCCCGAGGTTCTACGATCCGCAGGCGGGCTGCATACGGATCGACGGGGTCGATATCCGGAACGTGACGCTCGCCTCCCTTCGCGAGCAGATCGGGATCGTCAGCCAGCACACGGTGCTGTTCAACGATACCGTGCGGAACAACATCGCCTACGGGATGCAGGGCGCGCCGATGGAGAAGATCGTCGAGGCGGCGCGCCGGGCGAACGCCGGCGCGTTCATCGAGCGGATGGAGGAAGGGTACGGTACGGTCGTGGGGGAGCAGGGCCTGAGGTTGTCCGGCGGGGAGCGCCAGCGGCTGGCGATCGCCCGTGCGCTTCTCAAGGACGCCCCGCTGCTCATCCTCGACGAGGCGACCTCCGCGCTCGACACCGAATCGGAACACATCGTCCAGGAGGCGTTGGACACCCTGATGCGCGGGCGCACCACTTTCGTCATCGCCCACCGGCTCTCCACGGTCCGCAACGCGGACGTGATCTTCGTCGTCGAGGAGGGGCGCATCGTCGAACGGGGGCGGCACGAGGAGCTGCTCTCCCGGGAGTCCCGGTACCGATCCTATTACCTGAAGCAGTTCGAGGAGAGGAAGGCCGATCTCCCGGGCGGCGAACCGGGACCACGCTAAGTGGACCAATTCATAAATACTGCTGCGCTGCCTCGGAGGGGAGCTCCGTTCGTGGCTCGCCGTGCGGTGAACCCGCACGGCTGCGCTTTACCTCACTGCGCCCCCCTCCTGCGGCGGCTCCGCATTCGAATCGCTTAGGCGATGGGACGCCCGTTCCTCCCTGGGAGTCCGGGGCATCTCCTCTACAACCTCGCGCTCGGGGCGGGGCTGGTGGTCGGCGCTCCCGTATGGATCCCGTGGGTCCTCCTGTCCCGGAAGCGGAGGACGAACTTGCCGGAGCGGCTCGGCCTTCGCGGCGTCCCCCCGCCGACGTCGGCGGATGGCCGCCCCACCGTGTGGGTCCACGCCGTGTCCGTGGGGGAGACCCTCGCCGCGGTCCCTCTCCTTCGTCTGCTCCGACGTCGGATTTCCGACGTCCGGCAGATCATCACGAGCGTGACGCTCACCGGCCGGGAGACCGCGGTGAAGTCCCTCTCCGGCGTCACCGACGAAGGTTTCTACTTCCCGTTCGACCTCCCGGGGCTTTGCGGGAGGTTCCTCGACCGGCTTCGGCCGGACGTCGTGGTGATCGTGGAGACCGAGATCTGGCCCAACTTCATCGCGGCATGCGCACGCCGGGGGGTCCCCGTGGTGATCGTCAACGGCCGGTTGTCGCAGCGCTCCTTCGCGGGCTACATGCGGTTCCGGTGGTTCTTCGCTCCCATTCTGCGAACCCTTCGGACGATCTCCGCGCAGACGGTGGAGGATGCGGAGCGGTTCATCGAGCTGGGGGCGCCGCGGGAGAACGTCACCGTGGGGGGGAATCTCAAGTTCGACGTTTCCCCTCCCGAAATCGCCGCGTCGCCGCTTTCCGGGTTGCTCCTCCGGGAGAAGGCTGCGGGGGCCTTATGGGTCGTCGCCGGGTCCACGCACGACGGGGAGGAGGCGGACCTTCTGAGGGCGTTCCTCGCCGCACGCGAGGCGAACCCGTCCCTGCGGCTCCTCCTTGCGCCGCGCCACCCGGAGCGGTTCGACGCGGTCGAGGCGCTGGTCCGCCGGGAAGGCGTTTCCATGGTGCGCCGTACATCGATCCCCGAGGGGGCGCAGCGTCTTCCAGAACCGGTTCTCCTGCTCGACACGGTGGGGGAGCTATCGGGCGCGTACGCGGCGGCGGACCTTGCGTTCGTCGGAGGCAGCCTCGTGCCGAAGGGGGGCCACAACGTCCTTGAGCCGTCGTGGCACGGCGTACCGACGATCGTGGGCCCCCACATGGAGAACTTCCGGGAAATCGCCGATGCGTTCCTGGCCGGGAACGCCCTCCTCCGCGTCGCGGGGAAGGAAGAACTCGAGGACCGGTTGGCGCGGTTCGCCGCGGATCCGTCCGTCTTCCGGGAGACCGGCCGGCGCGCGAAGGATCTGCTCGAGACGTTCCGCGGCGCCTCGGAGGCGAACGCGGACGCCGTCCTGTCGGCGCTCTCGGGCCGCGAGGCGGAAAGGTGATCCTCGGCGCGGCCGCCAGGGTGCGGCGGGCTCTTTACTCCGCGGGGATCTTTCCGGCGGATCGGCTTCCCCGGCCGGTGGTGAGCGTCGGGAACCTCGTGATGGGCGGCGCGGGGAAGACACCCCATGTCATTCACCTTTCACGGTGGCTCGGCGGGCAAGGGAGGCGCGTGGGAGTCCTGTCCCGCGGGTATGGACGGAAAAGCCGGGGCGTGCTGTGGGTATCCGACGGCGAGGGGACGATCGTGCCCCCCCTCGTGGGAGGGGACGAGCCGGTGCTGATCGCCCGGTCCCTCCCGGGAGTTCCGGTGGTCGTGGGCGAGTCCCGCGCCGCCGCGGGTCGGGAGATCCTTTCGAGGAGGGCCGTGGACGTTTTTCTCCTCGACGACGGATTCCAGCATCTTTCACTGAAACGCGACGTCGATCTCCTCCTGGTGGAGTGCGGCCGGGGACTCGGGAACCGGAGGACGGCGCCGCTGGGCCCGCTGCGGGAGCCGCCGTCCCACGCCCGGTACGCGGACGCCCTGGTGATCACGAAATGCCCCGACGGGGAATCCGGCGCGCGCGCCGCGAGGGACGTTCCTTTTCCCGAAGGACGTCCCCGTGCCTTCTCCCGCCTGTCCCCCCGCGGGATCGTGGGGCGGGACGGGCGCCCGATGAAGGGGGGCGGAGCCGGGCAGGAGGTGTTCGCGTTCTCCGGGCTCGCGCGAAACGCGCAGTTCCGCGACACCCTGGCGGCGGCCGGGTTCCGGGTGAAGGGGTTCCTTTCGTTTCCGGACCATCACGCGTACGGCCGGGGGGACCTCGACCGGATCGCCCGGGAGGCCGGGGAGATGCCCGCGATCACGACGGAGAAAGACCTGGTCCGTCTCCCCGACGATGTTCCGTTCGCCGTGGGAGCGCTGCGCGTGGAGGTGGAGTACCTCGGCGGGTGGGAGGAGATCTCCCGGATGATCCTTGCGCGGCTGGACGGAGGTTCCCGGGCGTGAAGGAGAAGATCGCCCGTATCTTCCTGCGGTTCCTCGAGTCGGTGCCGCTTCCTGCGCTCGCCTCCTTCTGCGAGTGGGTGATGCTTCTCGTGCACTTCGTCGACCGGAAACACCGGCGGATCGCGCGGATCAACCTGGGGATCGCCTTTCCGGAGATGGGCGACGCGGAAGCCGACCGCATCATCCGTGCATGCTACCGGCAGATGGGCACCTCCGCCGCGGAGTTCGTCCATATACCGAAGATGGACGCCGCGTACATCCGGGAGCACTTCCGGATCGAGGGCGTGGAGTACACCCGGGAATCCCTGGAGGGGAGGAACCAGCCGGCGATGGTGATGACCGGCCACTTCGGGAACTGGGAGCTGCTGTCGCACGTCTACGGAAAGGTGATCGCCCCGGCGGCCTTCATCGTCCGTCCGTTGAAGAGCGGGATCCTGGACCGGATCGTCACGGAACGCAGGGAGTGCGCCGGCAACACGGTCATCCGCAAGGCGGACTCGGCGAAGGAAGTGACGAAGGTCCTGCGGAAGAGGATCCTCGTCGGAATCCTCATCGACCAGAACGTCGACCGGCACAAGGGGATCCTCGCGGACTTCTTCACCCGGAAGGCGTACACCACCTTCGGGATCGCCCGCCTTGCGCTGGCGATGAACGCCGCGATCCACCCGGGGTTCATCTTCCGGGATCCGGCAAGGAAGTTCCACCACGTGCTCCGCTTCGGTCCTCCTCTTCAGATCGATCCCGGCGCGCCGCGCGACGAAGAGGTGGCGCGTGTCACCCGGCGGTGCAACGAGGAACTGGAAAAGGCGATCCGGGAGGCCCCGGACCAGTGGATGTGGTTCCACCGGCGCTGGAAGACGCGCCCCGTGGGGGAGCCGGAGATCTACGAGGGGCTCCAATGAGGGGGATCGTCTTCCTCGACCGGGACGGTACGTTGATCGAGGACGTCGGGTACCTGCGCGATCCGGCGGCGGTCCGCATCCTGCCGGGAGCCGCGGGGGCGTGCCGTTTCCTGTCGAGGGAGAGGTTCCTCCTTGCGGTGGTTTCCAACCAGGCGGGCCTGGCGAAGGGAAGGTTCACCGCGGAGGAGATGGAAGCGGTCCACCGGGCGTTCCTTGCCGCGTTCGAGGCGGAGGAGGTGGTCTTCGACGCGGTGGAGTATTGCCCTCATCATCCGGAAGGGGAAGTGGAAGCCTATCGGCGCGGATGCGGCTGCCGGAAGCCCGGGACGGGAATGGCCGAGGAGATCCTGCGGCGGCTTCGGGTGCCGGATTCGTGCCCCCGGTTCCTGGTCGGTGATAAAATGAGCGACATTTCGATGGGAATCCGCCTCGGGGCGGCGACGGTACTGGTCGGGACGGGGTACGGAAACCGGGAGAAAGTCCTGGGGGAACGCTCAGGGGTCGCCCCGGATGCGTTTCTCCCGGGGATGCGGGAGGCCGCGAGGTGGATCGCGTCGCACGGGAGCGGATCGTGAACGTGGGGATCGGCAAGGGATTCTTCGCCCTCTGCCATCTTGCCCTGTTCCTGGCGGCGGCCGGTTGTCACTTCGGAGCCCGCGGAACGGCGCCGCCGCCTCCGGCACCGGGAGAGGTTGCGTCCGACCAGTCCGCCGACGGCCATGGATGGCCTAGTGCCGAGGAAGGCAGGGATGCCTCCCGGGTTTCCGGTTCCTCGGCCCCCGTAGCCGTGGCGGAGTGGATCCAGCCGGCAATTCCTCTCGTCGAGCCGGGAGAGGACAACGCCGCCGGGCTCCCGCGGGAGCCTGCTCCGGCCGGGGTGACGGAGGATGCGAGGGAGGCGGCCGACAACGCGGCACGGAGTGTAACCTCCCACCCCGCGGAAACGACGCCCGGGACGACGGGTCCCGGGGATGCGACCGCCTCGGCCCCCAAACCGAAGGCGGCGACCTCGCCGCATCCGATCCGGCCCGGCGTGTCGAAAGAGACGCGGGGAACTTCCCCTCCGAGGTGGGCGAGGGACCCCGAGGAACTCGTGTATCGGGTGGATTTCATCGGCATCACCATGGGGTACGCCCGGTTCCGATACCAGGGAAAGGTCTCCATCGGGGGAAGGACGGCGTACCACCTGAACGTGCGTGCCTGGACGTCGGGGGTCCTTTCGTTCATCTACCCGATCAACGACACGATCGAGTACTACCTCGACGTGGAGACGCTCGCGCCGATCCGGCAGGAATACACCCAGCGGCAGAGAGGGATGCCCGACGTGGCCATCTACGACCAGGAGACGGGGACGATCACCTACCGGTACCTGCAGACCGGGAAGATCCGGAAGCAGGTCTCCACCGTCCCCATGGTCTACGACCCGGTGAGCGTCGCCTACTATTTCCGGTGGCGTGACCTGGGATTGGAGGACCGGCCGCGAAATGTCTACGGGGGGCGGAAGGTCTACCAGATCTCCGCACGGGTGTTGGGGAACGAGCGGATCCGGACGGAACGCGGCGAGGTGGACACGATCGCGGTACAGCCGCTGATCCGCAGGGACGGGAAGCCGGACAACAAGGGGGATCTGAAGATCTGGTTTTCCGGCGACGAGCGGCGGGTCCCGGTCCGGCTCTACGCGAAGTTCCGGAAAATCAAGGATTGGACGCTGGTCGGCGAGCTGATGCCGAAGGCGGGGGGGTAGGCGATGGAGATGGACAAGGAACTGCTCGAGATCCTGGCGTGCCCGAAATGCAAGGGCGAGCTCCAGCTTACCGTCGACGAAAGCGAGCTTCGGTGCAAGGCGTGCCGGCTTTCGTACCGCATCGACGACGGCATCCCCATCCTGCTGATCGACGAGGCCACGCAGTATGAGTGACGACGCGGCCCGATCCCGAGTGGCGGAGGTGGTGGCGCGGTTCCCCTCCTGCCGGGTCCTCGTCGTCGGGGACATCATGCTCGACGAGTACATCTTCGGGACCGTCCGGCGGATCTCCCCGGAGGCCCCCGTGCCGGTGGTCGCGGTCACCCGGGAAACGAAGGTCCCCGGCGGCGCGGCGAACGTCGCCCTCAACCTTTGCGGTCTTCGCGTAGGGGTCGAAATGGCGGGTCTGCTCGGCGACGACGCCGCGGGCCGGTTCGTCGCACGGATGCTCAAAGGAAAGCGGGTCGGCGTCGCAGCCGCCGTCGCGGACCCGGACCGGCCAACCACCGTGAAGACCCGGGTGATCGCCCACAGCCAGCAGGTCGTTCGCGTGGACCGGGAGCGGATGGCCCCCCCGTCCCAACATACGTGCGACACGCTTCTGCGGAAGGTGCTGGCCGCCCTCGCCGGGGTCGACGGCGTCGTCTTCTCGGATTACCGGAAGGGGACGCTGACCGAGGAACTGGTCCGGGAGGTGACCGCGGCGGCGAACAGGAAGGGGATCTTCGTCGCCGTCGACCCGAAACAGACTGATTTTTCTTTCTATCTCGGCTGCACGGTCATCACGCCGAACAAGAGAGAGGCGCAGTCCGCCCTCGGGGGGCGGGACCTTTCCACCGACCTCGATGTGTGGGAGGCAGGAAAGGATCTCCTCCGGGTGACCCGGTCGAAGGCGGTCCTCATCACGCGCGGCGAGGAGGGAATGACGCTGGTCGAGCGCGGGCGCGACGCCTGCTTCCACGTTCCCGCATTCGCGCGGCAGGTGTTCGACGTGACCGGTGCGGGAGACACCGTGATCGGGACCCTGGCCGCGTGCCTCGCCGCAGGGTCCTCGATGCGCGAGGCCGCCGTCCTCGCCAACGTCGCCGCCAGCGTCGTGGTCGGGGAGGTGGGAACCGCGCCGATCACGACGGAGAAACTCCTCCGGGCGGTTGAGATGCGCGAACGCGGACGGGAAGGGTAAGAACCGGAATGTCCATGTGGAGGAGCATGACGGGGTTCGGCCGGGGTGAGCGGCACGGGGAGGGGATCTCCGTCACGGTCGAGGTGCGCACCGTGAACCACCGGTTCCTCGACCTCCACACGCGGTGCCCGGGCAGGTTCCTGTCGTGGGAGCCGAGGCTTCGGGGATTGGTCCGCGACACGCTGCGACGCGGGAAAGTCGATCTCCACGTGAACGTGCGGGAATGGGGAAAGCTCGGGGCCGGGCTGCGCGTCAACCGGGACCTGCTCCGGTCGTTCCTCGACGAGGCGAAGCGGATCCGCGAGGAACACGGGGTCGGGGGCGAAGTGACGTTGCGGGACCTGCTGGCGGTGCCGGACCTGTTCCAGGCGGCCCCGATGGGGGACGACCCGGCGGAGCTCCTTTGGCCCGTGGCCGAGGGGGCGGCACGGGATGCCCTCGGGATGCTTTCACGGTTTCGGGAGGAGGAAGGCGATCGAATGAAGCTGGTTCTCCAGGGATCCGTCGAGCGGCTCGCGGCCCTGGCGGAGGAGATCCGTTCGCTGACCGCGGAGAACAAGGAGCAGGCGGTCGCGCGCTTCCGTGAGCGGATCACGGCGTTGTCGGGGGAGGCGGGGGTCGATCCGGCCCGTCTCCACCAGGAGGCGGCCATCCTGCTCGACCGTCTCGACATCACCGAGGAGTGCGATCGCCTCGCCTCCCACCTGTCGGCGGCAGACGCGCTGTTCCGCTCCCCCGGAGAGGCGGTGGGGAAACGGTTCGATTTCCTCATCCAGGAGATCTTCCGGGAGCTCAATACCGCGGGGAACAAGTCGGCCCACGCGGGGGTGTCGGCTCTCGTCGTTACGGCCAAGGCCGAGCTGGAAAAGGTGCGGGAGCAGATCCAGAACGTGGAGTGAGATGAGGCGCGAATCGGTGGAGCGCGGAGACATATTCGTCATCTCGGCCCCGTCGGGGTCCGGAAAGACCACGATCTGCCGGGAGCTCCTCTCCCGCGTGGAGGGTCTTTCCCTGTCGGTCTCCTGCACGACGAGGGAGAGGAGGCAGGGGGAGAAGGACGGCGTGGATTATTATTTCATGGATGAAGTTAAATTTGGTAAAATAGCAGATTCGAACGAGTTTTTGGAGAGCGCCTCGGTCTACGGGCGGCGGTACGGGACCTCGCGACGCGCGGTCGAAGCGATTGTATCGAAAGGCCTGGACGCCGTGCTCGAGATCGACGTCCAGGGGGGTGCCTCCGTCAAGGCGGCGGTTCCCGAGGCGGTGCTGGTCGGCATCCTGCCGCCGGACTGGGAGACGCTCCGGAAGCGGCTCTTCGCCCGCGGGCGGGACGACCGGGAGGAGATCGAACGGCGCCTCGCGGCGGCCCAGCGGGAAATCAGGGAGCTGGGGAGATACGACTACCTGGTCGTGAACGACGACCTGGAAACCGCGGTCCGGCAGGTGGAGTGGATCGTCCGCGCGCGGCGGCTTCGCCGGGAACGGACGACCGGCGTCATCGGAAGGATCCTTGGACGAGGGGGAGAGGAAAAGGATGGCTCGAGTAACGGTTGAGGATTGCCTGCGTCAGGTGGACAACCACTTCCAGCTCACGGTGGTGGCGGCGAAGCGCGCGAAACAGCTTTACTCGGGGGCGGGGGCCACCATCGATGTCACGGCCCGGAAGGAGAAGCCGACGGTCGTCGCGCTTCGCGAGATCGCCCAAGGGAAGGTCCGCGTAAAATAGCGCCGGGGCGGGAGGTTCCTCTTGCTCCGTCTCATGGACATCGTGGACCGGGTACAGGCGACCCACCCGGCCGCGAACATCGAGTTGATCCACAAAGCCTACGTCTTCACCGCGAAGGTGCATCACGGGCAGGTGCGCAAGTCCGGTGAGGCGTACCTGATCCACCCGCTGAACGTCGCCTTCCTGCTCGCCGATTGGAATCTCGACGAGGAGACGGTGGCCACCGGGCTCCTGCACGACACCGTGGAGGACACGGTGGCGACTCTCGAGGAGGTGCGGGAACTCTTCGGGGATTCCGTCGCCCACCTGGTCGACGGGGTCACCAAGATCGGCAGGGTGACCCTGTCCGACGCCGCCGCCCAGAAGGCGGAGTCTCTCCGGAAGATGATCCTTGCGATGGGGAAGGACCTGAGGGTCATCCTCGTCAAGCTCGCCGACCGTCTCCACAACATGCGCACGTTGAAGCACCTGCCGTACGACCGGCAGGCGGTGATCGCCCGGGAAACCGTCGAGATCTACGCCCCCATCGCCGCCCGCCTCGGGATGTCCCGGATCCGCACCGAGCTCGAGGATCTGTGCTTCGAGGTGCTTCATCCCGAACAGTACCGCGAGCTCGCCGGCCGGGCGGACGAGCGGAGGCGGAACCGCGAGGCGCACGTCCGAAGCGTCGTCACCCTCCTCGAGTCGAAGTGCCGCGAGGCCGGGATCGAGGCGACGGTCACGGGCCGCTCCAAGCACCTGGCGGGGATCTACCAGAAGATGAACCGGCAGGAGATCGACTTCGACCACATCTACGATTTCATCGGCTTCCGCATCATCACGAAGACCCTCGGGGAGTGCTACGAGGCCCTCGGGATCGTCCACAACCTGTGGAAGCCGGTCCCCGGGCGGTTCAAGGACTACATCGCCATGCCGAAGGCCAACCTCTACCAGTCCCTCCACACGACGGTCTTCGGGCCGAACGCGGAGATGATGGAGATCCAGATCCGCACCGAGGAGATGCACGCCCTTGCCGAAAACGGCGTGGCGGCCCACTGGAAATACAAGGAGGGACGCAGGACGGCGGAGAAAGGGGACCAGATGTTCCTCTGGCTGCGGCAGATCCTCGAGCTGCAGCAGGACATGAAGGATCCCCGCGAGTTCCTGAACACCGTCAAGGTCGAGCTGTTTCCCGAGGAGGTGTACGTCTTCACCCCGCGGGGCGACGTCAAGGAACTCCCCCGGGGGGCCACGCCGATCGATTTCGCGTACGCGATCCACACCGAGGTCGGGAACAAGTGCGTCGGCGCGAAGGTCAACGGCCGGATGGTCCCCCTGAAAGTGACGCTGAAAAACGGCGACGTCGTCGAGATCGTCACGCAACCTTCGCACAAGCCCAGCAGGGACTGGCTGAAAATAGCGAAGACCAGCCGGGCGTTGAGCAAGATCCGCGCGGTCCTGCGGGAGGAGCAGCAGGAGCAGTCGCTCGCCCTCGGCCGGCAGATCCTCGAGAAGGAGTTCCGCAAGTACTCCCTGAGCCTCAACAAGGTGATGAAGAGCGCGGAGTTCACGGAAGCGCTGCAGGAGTCCCGCTGCAAGACCCCGGAAGATTACATGAGGACGCTCGGGTACGGGAAGGTGTCGGTCATGCCGCTCCTGCGGCGCCTCGTCCCGGCCGACCGGATGCAGGAGAAGGTCAAGGAATCGAGGCTGTCCACCCTGATCCGGAAGGTGGTGACGCGCAGGCCCAGCGCCGTGGTCGTGAAGGGGATGGGCGGCATCTTCATCCGGCTGGGGAACTGCTGCCGCCCGGTGCCGGGAGATCCGATCGTCGGGTTCATCACCCGGGGGCGGGGGGTCACGGTCCACTCGAAGGAGTGTCCGAAAGTCCTCGAGAGCGATCCGGCGCGCGCGATCGAGGTCAGTTGGGAAGTGGGGACGAAGGCGGTCCACCCGGTCAAACTGCGCGTGGTGTGCTCCGACAAGCCGGGACTTCTGGCCGACATCTCCCGGAGCATCACATCGAGCGAGGTGGACATCCGGAGGGCGTCGGTGATGACGACGCGCGACAAGCGGGCGATCTGCGATTTCGAGGTGTCGGTCAACGACGCGGACCACCTGGCCTCCCTCATGAAGTCGATCGGGAAAGTCCGGGGGGTCCAATCCGTCGAGAGGGGGAAAGGGTGACATGAAGCGCGATGCGGTGCGAACGGCGGGGGCTCCTGCGGCGATCGGGCCTTATTCCCAGGCGGTCCGGGCCGGGGGGTTCCTCTTCTGCTCGGGGCAGATCCCGCTGGATCCGTCGACGGGGAAATTGGTCGACGGCGGGATCGAGGTCCAGACGGAGCGGGTCCTCAACAACCTGGAGGCGGTGATCAACGCGGGCGGGGGAAGGCTTTCCTCGGTGGTGAAGACCACCGTCTACCTGACGGATCTCGGGGATTTCCCGGCGATGAACGCGGTCTACGCCAAATTCTTCCCGCAGGACCCGCCGGCGCGGGCGACCGTCGGGGTCGCAAGACTGCCCGCGGGAGCCAGGGTGGAGATCGATGCGATCGCGGTCGAGCCTACGTGAGGTGACTCAGACCGCTTTCACGACCCGGCCGGATTTGATGCAGGAGGTGCAGGCGTGGATATGACGCACCGTTCCGTCCTGGACCGCCTTCACGCGCTGGATGTTCGGACGCCAGACTTTCACGGTCCGGTTGTTGGCGTGGGAGACGTTGTTCCCGAAACTGGGGCCTTTACCGCAGATCGCGCACTTTGCCATGGCATCCTCCGCAGATTCGAACCATTTTGTTTACCATGGACTCCATGAAAACGCAATCCCCCCTCTTGCAGGGCAACCGCGCGCGCCGGGGGAGATTCATCTCGACGTTCCTGTCGCTGTCGCTCCTCCTCATTGTTCCCGCGGCGGTTCCGCACCTGCTCGCCTTGCGGAACCCCGGCCACCCGCCCCGTCCCGCGGACGCGATCTTCGTCGTCACGGGGGGGGAGGGCAGGATCCAGGAGGGGTACCGCGCGTGGTCCTCGGGAGCCGGGAGGGAACTGTTCATTCTCGGGGCGGGGCGGAACGTCCCCGTTTCCCGCATCCTGCCCGCCGCCTTGACCCTTCCTCCCGAGATCCTCTCCCGCATCCACGTGGAGGGGTGGTCGGAGAACACGCTGGAGAACGCCTTTTCCGCGAAGTCCGCGGTGGGAGAGGGAAAATTCACCTCGGCGATCCTCGTGACCTCCGATTACCACGTTCCCCGCGCGTACCTTGCCTTCCGGAAGGTCCTTCCGGGGGATGTGTCGCTGCACGTGATCCGGGTCCGGGAGAAGGGGGGACCCGGGGCCCCCTGGCGATGGGCGAGGCGGCACTTCATCGAAGGATGGAAATACTGGGGCTACCGGATCCTTCTCCGCTGGGAGTGAGAGATTATGCTGCGCCGCCTCGGAGGGCGGGGCTCCGTTCGTGGCTCGCCGTGCGGTGAACCTGCACGGCTGCGCTTTACCTCACTGCGCCCCCCCTCCTGCGGCGGCTCCGCTGGACCCTCCCGATGCGTGCGCCGCCCTAGGCATCGGGATTGCGGCGGGAGAAGTCCGGGATCCTCGTCGTGTCCCTCGTCATCACCCTCCTTCCGGAAACGGTGAGCCTCCCTTCGAGGAACAGTCGGATCGCCACCGGGTAGATCCGATGCTCTTCCTTAAGTATCCGCGCCGCCAGCGTCTCTTCCGTGTCGTCCTCGTGCACCGGGACCACCGCCTGCACGATGATCGGTCCCGTGTCGACTCCCTCGTCGAGGAAGTGGACGGTGCACCCGGAGAAGCGGACCCCGTATCGCAGCGCCTGCCCCGGCCCGTGCGTCCCGGGGAAGGAAGGGAGCAGCGCCGGGTGGATGTTGAGGATCCGGTGGGGGAACGCGCGCAGAAACACCGGCGTCACCACCCGCATGAACCCGGCCAGGCAGACGAGGCGGGCTCCCGAGGCGCGGATCGCCTCCACCATCTTCGCATCGAACTCCTCCCTGCTTCCGTACGCCTTGTGGTCCACCACCGCGGTCGGGATCCCGTGGTTCCTTGCCCGGGTCAGTCCGTAGGCGTCCGCCTTGTTGCTCAGCACCAATCCGACCCGCCCCGGGATCTCCCCCCGCTCCGCGGCGTCGATGATCGCCTGAAGGTTGGAACCGCTGCCCGAGACGAGCACGGCGATCACAAGGTTTTCCTTCATCGCTTCCCTCCCGTAAGGATCACGCGCGGCTCCCGCAGGCGCCCTTTCCGGACCTCCCCGATGACGGCGGCCGGAAGACCGGCCCGGCGGAAATGGGCAACCGCCCGATCGGCATCCCCGGGCCGGAGCATGAGCACCATCCCGATCCCCATGTTGAAGGTGCGGAACGCCTCCTCGTCGGGCAGGCGCGCCGCCGCACAGATCGTGCGGAATACGGGCGGGATTTCCCAGGCGGAACGGTCGACGACGGCGGTGACGCCATCGGGGAGGGAACGCGGAACGTTTCCGGTGATCCCTCCACCGGTGATGTGCGCCATCCCGAGGATGCGCATTTTCCGGAGCAGGGAGAGGACGGGCCGGACGTAGATGCGGGTGGGCCGAAGGAGTACCTCCCCGACGGTGGCGCCCCATTCGGGGACGCGCTGGCCGATCCGCTTTCCGAGGATGTCGAAGACGACCTTCCTCGCGAGGGAGTACCCGTTGCTGTGCAGGCCGGAGGAGAAAAGCCCGACGAGCAGGTCGCCGGGCCGAACGGAGCGGCCGTCGATGATCGCGCGCCGATCCACCGCTCCCACCGCGAATCCCGCGAGGTCGAACTCTCCCCGGGCGTAGACCGACGGCATCTCGGCCGTCTCTCCGCCGAGAAGCGCGCAGCCGGCCTGGCGGCATCCTTCCGCGACGCCCGAAACCACCTGGGCGCCATCGTCGGAGGAGAGTTTCCCGGTGGCGTAATAATCGAGGAAGAAGAGCGGCTCGGCGCCGTGGACGAGGATGTCGTTCACGCACATGGCGACGAGGTCGATCCCCACCGTATCGAATTTCCGGGCCGCCGCGGCGACCTTGACCTTGGTGCCGACGCCGTCGGTGCCCGAGACGAGCACCGGGTCCCTGTATTTCCGGGCGGGGAAGCGGAAGAATCCCGCGAACGAGCCGATCTCCCCCAGCACCTCCTTGCGGTGTGTGGCTCGGACCATCGGTTTGATCCGGCGGACGAGGCGGTCCCCCTCGTCGATGTCGACGCCGGCGCTTCTGTACGTGACGGGTTTTTTCAACGATTCGCTCCGGGCGGAATGTACCCCACGGTACCGATTCAAGGAAGGGGATGTCAATGATTTTCCCCCCTTCCGGGGGTAAGATAAAGCGATTCGATCAGGGAGGCGCGCATGGCGACGAAAGTGGGGATCGTCATCCTCGGCGACGAGGTGTTGAAGGGGGAAATCAGGGAGGCGAACATCGCCTACATGATCCCGCTGCTGGCCGACTGGGGGGCCGAGACGTCCCTGTGTGCGATCCTTCCCGACGATATTCCCGTGGTGGTGCGGCACCTGCGCTGGTACCTGGAGGAGGTGGACCTCCTCCTCCTGACGGGAGGGATCGGCCCCACTCCGGACGACATCACCCGGGACGCGGTGGCCGAGGTCGCGGGCGTTCCCCTCGTCGTGAACCCGGAGGCGAAGGCGGCCCTGGAGTCCCGGCCGTACAAGGGGGCGAATCCTTCCTTCCGGTTGCTGATGGCCCAGGTTCCGCAAGGCGCGACGCTGATACCGAACCCGCTTTCCCCGGCGCCCGGGTTCTTCATCGCCCGGATGGCGGTCTTCCCCGGAGTCCCGCGGATGCTCCAGGCGATGTTCGAGTGGGTGAGGCCGATGGTCTCCGGTCGCCGCAGGAGCCGCGTCACCCTCTACGCGATGGCCCCGGAATCGTCCTACGCCGGCATCATGAAGGACGCGATGTCGGCGTTCCCCGATGTCGGCATCGGGTCGTACCCGATCTCCGACGGGGAGTACCGCGTGCGGGTGGTGTTCCGCGGAGACCGGTTCGACCGGACGGCGGCGTGCGCGGAGCGGTTTGCGAAATTCCTCCCGGAAACCGGGTTCGAGGTCCTCCGACGGGTGGAGGAGCGAGGCGACGATGCGTAACGTTCTCCGGACCGCGCTTTTCCTGCTCGGTTGCACCGTGCTGTTTGCCGCGTCCGACCGGATCGGAGTCGCGGGAGAGGGGCGGGGGACATGGGAAGAGTCCACCCCCGGGCGCTGGGAGTCGCTTCCGGAGCGCCGCGTCGGCGGGACCGACAACGGCATCTCGGTCGAGATGACGATGGCCCCCGGCACCGGCGTTTCGTACGCGCGCACCGGGCGCTGGGAACCGGGTCCCGCCGTGCTGCGCTTCGCCGCGGACAACGTGAATTCCGGGAGGAACGACTACTTCCCGGGCGAGGCGGCATTCCCCGCGTCCGTCACTTTCGTCTTCGGAAAAGACTCCCTGAAGCTCGGGGCGAAACGGCGGGTCTCGCTCCTGTTGAGGCAGGTCTGGAACGGGTTCACCCCGTCCGGGATCCGCCTGACGTACGCGTGGGGAAACGGGCTCCCGGTCGGTTCGATGTACCGCCTCTGGGAAGAGGAGACGGTGTTCGTCGTCGCGGGACCGGAAGAGGTGGGGAAGACCGTTTCCACGGCGCGCCGTCTCGTGGACGACTTCGGCGCCGCCTACGGCCGTCCACCGGTCGGGGGGGTGACGGAAGTCCGCGTGAGCGCCCGCCGACCCTCCCGCGAAAAGGGACCGGTGCGCGCATCCATCACGGTCCGATTCCCTGCCCCGCCGGAGTGACAGAGGGGGACATTCCTGGTTCAACCCCGGGTGGAGGGAAGGAGTGTCCTCCGCCAAGAACGGAATCGCAGTGATGGTACCTACTCGTATCTAAGTGCTTCAATCGGGTCCATCCGGGACGCCTTGCGCGCCGGGTAGAAGCCGAAGAAAACCCCGACCGCCGCCGAGAAGCCGAACGCCAGGAAGATCGCCGCGGGGGAGAGGACGGTCGACCATCCGGCGAGCCTGGAGGTGAGGACGGCTCCGCCCGCCCCGAGGAGGATCCCCACGGCGCCCCCCGTCAGCGCCAGCAGCACCGCCTCGATCAGGAACTGGGAGAGGATGTCGCGCTCCCGCGCTCCGACCGCCATCCGGATCCCGATCTCCCGCGTCCGCTCCGTCACCGACACCAGCATGATGTTCATGATCCCGATGCCGCCGACCAGCAGCGACACGGAGGCGATCCCTCCCAGGAGCAGGCTCATGACCCGCGTGGCGGACTCGGCCAGCGCCAGCATCTCGGAGAGGTTCCGTACCGAGAAATCGTCGGTCCCCTCCTGTCCGATCCGGTGGCGCTGGCGCAACAGATCGACGACTTGCTGCTCGGCTTCCTTGACGCGGTCGCCGTCGACCGCCTGCACCATGATGACGCCCACCGCGCCCACGTGCGCGCTTCCCGACAGCTTCTTCTGCATCGTCGTGATGGGGAGGATCACGACGTCGTCCTGGTCCTGGCCCTGCGGCGATTGGCCCTTCCGGTCGAGGATGCCGACGACCGTGAACGGAGACCGCTTGATCCGGACGATCCTCCCGACCGGGTCTTCGGTGCCGAACAGGTAGTCGGACACCGTCTGCCCGAGCAGGCAGACCTTGGAGGCCGCCTCGGTCTCCTTCGCGGTGAAGTTCCTCCCCGAGACGACCTTCCACTCGCGCATCTCAAGGTACTCCGGAGCGGCGCCCTGGAGGATCGTGCTCCAGTTCTGGTTTCCGTAGACCACCGGTCCGCTCGAGCGCATGGAGGGAGAGGCCGCCCGTACCGAGGAAAGCTCCCTTCCGATCGCCCGCGCGTCCGACATCGTCAGCGTGGGTGCGCCCCCGAACCCCGACCGCAACCCTCCTGATGTGGTGCTCCCCGGTAGCACGAGCAGCAGGTTCGACCCGACGGAGGCGATCTGGGCGGAGATCCGCTGGTTCGCTCCCTCGCCGATCGCCACCATGATGATGACCGCCGCCACACCGATGATCATCCCCAACATCGTGAGGATGGAGCGCATCTTGTTCGCCCGCAGCGACCGGAAGGCGACCCTTCCCGCCGAATAGAGGTTCATTCCGCGGTAACCTCGCGGGCCGCCGGCCGTCGACGCTCCGGTATGGGGCGATCCTCGACGATCCTGCCGTCGAGAAACCGGATCACGCGCTTCGCGAACTGGGCGATGTCCTGCTCGTGGGTTACGAGGACCAGGGTGATCCCGCGTTCGTCGTTCAATCGCTGGAAGATCCCCAAGATCTCTTCGCTGGTCGAGGAATCGAGGTTCCCGGTGGGCTCGTCGGCCAGGATCAGGGAGGGGGTGTTGACGATCGCGCGGGCGATCGCGACGCGCTGCTGCTGGCCCCCGGACAACTGCGACGGGAGGTGGTGCGCCCGGTCGGCCAGGCCGACGGAGGAGAGGGCCGCGAGCGCGCGCTCGCGGCGGCCGGCGGCGGACGTGCCGTCGTAGATCATCGGCAGCTCGACGTTTTCCCTCGCGGAGAGGCGGGAGAGGAGATTGAACCCCTGGAAGACGAAGCCGAGACGGTTCCGGCGAAGGACCGCGCGGTCGTCGCGGGAAAGCGTCCCAACCTCTTCGCCGTCGAGGCGGTAACTTCCCGACGTCGGGCGGTCGAGGCACCCCAAGATGTTCATCAGGGTCGATTTTCCCGAGCCGGAGGGCCCCATCACGGCGAGGAATTCCCCCGCCGGGATCGACAGGTCCACCCCTTTCAGGGCTTCCACGTCGACGTCCCCCAGCCGGTACGTCTTGACGAGGCCGGTGACCTCGATCGCCGCGACGCCCACGGCTACCGGAACCTGCCCAGGCCCATCCCGGGCGGGGAAGCGTTGCCGGCAGCCTTTTGCCCCTGCGACTCCCCGGTCACCAGGACATCCCCCTCTTTCAGGTTCCCCTCCTCGAGCAGGGTGAACGTCCCGTTGGAGACCCCGGTCTTGATCCGTACCGGCGAGGCCTTGCCGTCTTTCCCGAGGAGGTAGACGCGCTGCCCCCCCGCCTCTTTCCCTTTCCCGTTCTCCGTCCGCTTCCCGGCGCCCTCGTCCCCGGATCCCTTCACCGTCGGGCGGTACCGGAGCGCAGCGTTGGGGATTTTCAAGACGTCCTCGAATTTTTTCACCTCGATCGAGACGTTCGCCGTCATTCCGGGCTTGAGGAGCAGGTCCCGGTTGTCGACCCGGACGACGACGTTGTAGGTGACCACGTTCTGCGTCACGATAGGGGAGTTGCGGACCTGGGTCACCGTCCCGGTGAACGTCTTTTCGGGCCAGGCGTCCACCGTGAACGTCACGTTCTCGCCGATGACGGCCCGGCCGATGTCGGATTCGTCCACGTTCGTGTCGACCTGCATCTTCGTCAGGTCCTGCGCGATCGAGAAGAGGGTCGGCGTCTGGAACGAGGCGGCCACCGTCTGCCCCACGTCGACGTTCCGGGAGATGACGATCCCGTCCACCGGCGAGCGGATCGTGGCGTACTCGCGGTTCGTCTCCGCGACCCGCAACGCCCCTTCCGCCTGTTGCAGGGCGGCTTCGGCGCTCCGCTTCTGCGCCAGCGCCTGTTCCCAGGCGGTCTGCGATGCGTCGACGTCCGCCTGGGCGACGAAACCGTCCTTGACGAGTTCCCTGTTCCGGCGGTTCGTCCGATCCGTGTCGATCACGCCTACTTGCGCACGCTCGAGGGCTGCCTTCGCGCTGTCGACGCTTGCGCGGGCCTGGGTAACCGACGCATCGAGCAGGCGGGGGTCGATCAGCGCGATCACCTGCCCCTTGCGCACGCGCGAATTGAAGTCGACGAAGATCTGCTGGATCGTCCCGGAGACCTGGCTCCCCACCGAAACGGTCGTGACGGCGTTGATGTTCCCCGTCGCCGTGATGGCGTCGACGATCTCCCCCTTTTCCACTTTCGCGGTCCGATAAGCGGCCCCGCCGTTTTCCTTCTTCACGTACATGTATCCGGCGAAGGCGACGACTGCCGCCAGGACGGTCCCGATCAGGATTTTTTTCATGGGGTTCCCTTCGAGGTCCGCGTTCCGATCGATTTTCCGCCCAGGCGCACGCCGTGACGGTCGAGCAGTTCCCCGGTGCTCTTCCACAGTCCGGTAAATGCCGATTGGTAATCGGACCGCGCGCCGGAGAGATTTTCACGGGCCTGGGTCAGGTTGGCTTCGGCGTCGAGGACGTCCTTCGTGGTGGAAAGACCCAGTTTCCCCCTCTTCAGGAAGGAGGCAAGCCGTGTTTCCGCAACCGACACTCCCTTGCTCGCCACCTCGTTCTGCTTCCGGCGGGTTTCGAGCGCCCGGAGGGCCGCCCGGATCTCGAGACCCGCCGACTCCTCGAGGACGGCGACCCCCGTACGCGCCTGCCGGGCCTTGAGGCCCGCGGCGGCGACGTCGGCTCGCGCGGCGGTGTTCCCCAGCGGAACGGAGAAGCGCAACCCGACCGACCAGTTCGGATATTTTCCGGACCCCATGTCGTCGATCGCGTTCCCGTAATCCGTCCCGATTCCCGTGATTCCCGCGCTCCCCTCGAGCGAAAGGGCCGGGAGGGCGAGGTTGCGGGAGACCTGCTCGTTGAACTCCGCGGTCCGCAGGGAAGTGCGGGCTTTCGCCAGGTCGGGGCGGCGTCGCAGGGCGGATCCCAGGGCCTCCTCCTCCAACGGTTCCGTGACGTCCGTCCAGGGGGTGTCGGGGATCTCGAGGGTCGTTCCGGGGGGCAGGTGCAGCGTGACCCGAAGTTGATCGGCCGCGTCCCTTTCCGCAAGTTCCGCGTCGAGGAGGTCTTTTTCCCGCAGGAGCACTCCCAGCTCCGAGTCCTGGAGTTCGAAGGCGGCGAGGACCCCGGCTTTCACCCGCGCCTCGTTCTCCTCGTGGACGCGCCGGGCGACGGCGAGGGAAGCCTTCCGGGTGGCGAGGCTCTCCCTCGCTTTTACCAGCGCGAAGAACCGGTTCCTCGCCTCCGCGGCCGTATCGAGCGCTTTCTGGTTCCAGCTCGCAAGCGACAGATCCATCGCGTCGTCCGCCGTCGTGATGCCGCGTTCCGTAACCTCCTTTCCGAGCCCCTGGAGGAGCGGTTGGGAAAGGGAGAGGATCAGTTCCGGCCGGACGTAACGGGAGGTGGAAAGCCCGAGGTTGTCCCTCGACCAGAAATTGGCGAATGCCGCGGAAGCCGTCGCGCCGGAGGGAAGGAGTTGGTCCAGCGATACGTCGGCGTCGAAGAAGCGGCTCCGGTTGACGAACGGGGAAGCCGGGCCCGCCTGACGGTCATCCCCGCGATGGTCCAGGAGGGCGGAGAGGCGAGGGTCGTAGATCGACCGGGCCCGCAGGATGTCGGTCGCGGCGATGGCGGGGTTGTATGTTTCCACCTCCAGGCCGAGGTTCCGCTCCACCGCGACCCGGACGGCGTCGTCGACCGACAGGCGATGCGGTTCCGCGGTCGCGGCGCAGGGAAAGGCGATAGCCGCCGCGGAGAACAGCGCGACCAGGAGGAGCAGCATGGTTTTCCTCATTCGATTATTCTATGAAAACCCGAAATCACGTAAAATGTTCCTTTCAAAACATGCCGGGAGGTTGCGATGCGAAAACTGCTCGTGGTTGCGGGGATCCTGCTCCTCTGCTGCGGGATCGCGTTCGGCGCCGAGACCGCCCGCAAAGGAGGCAAGCCCGTGGTGATTCTCGAAACGAGCCTTGGGGTGGTCAAGGTCGAATTGTACCCCGACAAGGCGCCGGTATCCGCGAAGAATTTCCTCACCTATGTCAAGGATGGTCACTATGACGGTCTGATCTTCCACCGCGTGATCCGGGACTTCATGGTCCAGGGCGGCGGGTTCACGAAGGATATGAAGGAGAGGGGAGCGAAACACCCGCCGATCAGGAACGAGGCGGAGAACGGCCTGAAAAACGACCGCGGCACCCTTGCGATGGCCAGGACCTCGGTCGTCGACTCCGCCACCGCGCAGTTCTTCATCAACGTCGTGAACAACGACTTCCTCAACCATCGGTCGAAAAACCCGCAAGGGTACGGTTACGCCGTGTTCGGCAAGGTGACGGAGGGGATGGACGTGGTCGACAAGATCCGCGCCGTGCCCACCGGGAATTCCGGCATGTTCCAGGATGTTCCGCTCCAGCCCGTCTCGATCGTCAAGGCGACGATGGTCCAGGAATGAGAAGATCCCGCCGGGGCGGTACGTCCCCGGCGGGACGTTCGCTACGGAACGAGGAGGTGCCGGTTTTCGTCCTTCTGCGACGGGACCGGAAGCGGTTCCGGCTTGACGAGCATCACCGTCCTCGACGTCGCCCGGAACACGCTCTCGGCGATGCTCCCCATGAGGAGACGGGACAGACCGCCACGGCCGTGCGTGCTCATCACGATCAGGTCGACATCCTCGCCCCTGGCGACGTGGAGGATCGCGTCCGCCGGCGGACGCTCGTCCACCATCGTGCGGACCCGGATCCCGGCGTCGCGCAGCGGCGCGGCGATCCCGTGGAGGTACCGGGCCGCGTCCTTCTTCGCCTCGGCGAGCCACTTGCTGTCCGGCAGCAGGACGGCTTCGGGGACGACCGGCATCGGGAGGTTTACGGCCTGCAAGAGGATGATTTCGCCCCGGGTTCCGCGCGCGATCTCCTCCGCATGCCGGATCGCCCGCTCCGCGAGTACGGAACCGTCCAGCGGGACAAGGATCCTGTCATACATGTCGTGAACCCCCTTTCCGGTACGGGTTCATCCGTGTGGACAATCCGACGCTTTTCCCTGGACACAGTATACACCTTGAAATGCTGATTCTCCAGGCGCTCGACGTTCTCTCCCGGGAGTCCGGGACCCGTCTCGACCGGTTCCTGCGGGTCCGGTTCCCTTCGGTGCCTTCACGCAGCGTCCGGTTCGCCCTCGAGTCCGGGGCGGTCCGCGTCGGCGGGGCCGTATCCCCGAAGGGACGTATCCTCCGGGAAGGCGAGCGCGTCGACGTTTCAGCCCTCGCGGAAGGATCGGACTGGCTCCCGGTTCCTTCCGACCTCCCGATGGCGTCCGTCGCGTACGAGGACTTCCACGTGGCCGTCCTGTGCAAGCCCCACGACATCCACACGGAGCCCCAGCGGCCGCTGGAGGCAGGGACGCTTGCCGGATACCTGAGGAAACTTCACCCGCAGGTGGCGGAAATCGCGCCGTTCCCGGGTCTCACCCTGCTCACGCGCCTCGATTTCGCCACCAGCGGGGCGATTCCTGCGGCGCTCACGCCGGAGGCGTGGGCGGTTCTGCGGCACGAGCGGGAGATGGGAGCGATCGTCAAGCGGTACCTTTGCGTCGTGGAAGGGGACGTGACGGAGGCGTTCCCGATCCACTTTGCGATCGATTCGAATGCGGGGGAAACGGTCCGGGTGCGGACAGGGGTGGCGGATCCGGACCCGAGTCGATGGACCCGGGTCGAGCCGGTACGGCCCGCCGGGGAAGGCCGCACCCTGGTCCGGGCGACGATCGCGCGCGGCAAACGCCACCAGATCCGGGCGCACCTTGCCGCGGCAGGTCACCCGATCGTGGGCGACCGCAGGTACGCCGCCGTCCCCCCGGAAGGACCGGGGAAGACGCGGCTGATGCTCCACGCGGAGGAGGTGACGTTCCGGCACCCCGCAACGGGCGCGCCGATGCGGGTCGTCTGCCCGGCAACCGCCGGGTTTATGGCTCCTTGAAGGGGGAGAGTCGCGACTCGAGCTCCTTCAGGAGCTCCCGGTCGCGGGGAAGTTCGTCCTTGTACTTGCCGTAAAGTTCGAGGTCCGGGGGAGAGACGATCCGGTTCCGGTAGGGGTTGACCGAAAGGGACTGCTTCCGGTCGACGACGCGAAGGAACCGTTCCTTCGCGTCGATCTTGGCGCGGAGCTTCTCGATCAGGGTCGCGTCGTCGTCCGGAGGGAACATCGAGCGCTCGGATTCCTCCCCGTTCGACGACCGGGGAGGAGTGGCATGCCCCGGGGAGGGGGGGGGAGCGCCCATCGTGGACAGGGACGGTTGCCCGGCGACCGGCGGCGCCTTCAGGATTTCCCGGGCCTTCCCCTTGTATTCCTTCGGTATGGCCGAAGGGTCGTCGGTGAAGTGGACCACTCCCCCTTCGTCCTCCCACCGGTAGATGTCGGCGAATGCCGGCGGAGCAAGGGGGGGTACGGAGAAGGCGAGGATGCACAGAACCGGGACAAGCAGAACGCGCACCGTTTCCGAAGGACGTACCTGCCGCTTCATGGTCTGATAGTACAATAGGTGATCCTGCGCGGACAATGGAGGGGACAGTTGGGCGGCGAAGCGGCGGTGAAGGCGTGCATCCTCCTGTTTCTCGCCCTCTTCTCGTGGCCCGTCCTCGGCGTGCTCGACCTCCCCTCGACCTTCCTCGGCGTCCCGTCGTTTCTCGCCGGGGTCTTCCTCTTCTGGGCGGTCCTCGTGTACGCGCTCGCCGCCGCGAGCCGGCGCTCGAGGGAGTAGCCCAGTGCACCGTTTCGCAAATATCTTGGCATTCGAACGCCGCTGCATCCGCTCCGGCTTCGTTGCACTCCCTCGCCGTACTTTCAAGTACGCCTCGGTCGTGCGTCTTGCCGGGAGCGGCGCATCGACGTTCTCGGTGCTTCAAGATATTTGCGAGACGGTACACTAGATGCCCGGGCCGCTGTTCGAGGGGAACTTCGTCCTCGCCGTCGTCACGGGGTACCTGCTCCTTCTGTTCGGGATCGGGTATCTCGGCGAGCGGAAGTTCGACGCCCTGCGCGCCCGCGGGCTGGACCGGTACGTCTACGTCTTCTCCGCGGGGGTCTACTGCACCTCCTGGACGTTTTACGGGTGTATCGGGAACGCCGCGCAGACCGGCCCTTCCTTCCTCGCCCTCTTCATCGGCCCGTCGGTCTTCGCCCTCTCCTGGTGGACGGTCCTGAGGAAGCTGGTCCGCTTCTGCCGCACCCATAACGTGACGTCCGTGCCCGACCTCCTGAGCGTGCGGTACGGCGGGACGCCCTGGCTGGGAGCCCTCGCAACGCTATTCCTCGTGGTCGGGAGCGTACCGTACATCTCCCTGCAGCTCCAGGCCGTGGCCATCTCCTACGGGATGATCGCGGGATCCGCGGGAGGAGGGTTGGCCGCCGCGGTCGATCCGATGCTCCTCGTCGCCCTGTTCCTCGCCGCCTTCGCCCTCTTCTTCGGCGGGCGCTACCTCGATTTCACCCGGCCCCAGGGAGGCGTTCTCACGGCGGTGGCGGCCGAATCCGCCATCAAGCTGGTGATCCTCCTCGCGGCGGGACTGTTCGTCTGCTACGGGGTGTTCGACGGGATGGGGGAGATCTACGACCGCATCCTCGCCCACCCGGAATGGAGGAAGCTGACGGGGCTTTCGGGTGCGACCGGCAACGGGTATGCACGATGGACGGCCTTTTTCGCCATCGCCGTGATCGATGTTTTTCTGCTCCCGCGCCAGTTCCACGTTTTCGTCGTGCAGAACGGCGACGAGTCGCATATCAAGACGGCGATGTGGATGTTCCCCCTGTACCTGTTCCTCATCAACCTCTTCATCATCCCGATCGCGTTCGGGGGGCTCCTCCTTGGCCTTCCGGCCGCCGCGGGCGACAAGTACATCCTCGCCATCCCGATGCTTTCCGGCCAACGGGTCTTCAGCCTGCTCGTCTTCCTCGGAGGTTTTTCCGCCGCCACGGCGATGGTCGTCGTCTCCTCCGTGGCGTTGGGGAAGATGGTGGCGAACAACCTCGTCATCCCGGGGATCCTCCGGGCGCGGAAGGGGTTCCACGCCTACGGGTACCTGCTCGCCGCGACGCGCGCCTCGATGCTCGCCGTCATCGGCCTCGGGTACCTGTACGCCCGGCTGATGTCGTACAACGCCGCGCTGATGGAGATCGGCATCATCTCCTTCGTCGCCGTGGCGCAGTTCGGACCGGCGGTCTTCGGGGGGTTGTACTGGAAAGGGGGGACCGCCGGCGGGGCCGTCCTCGGGATCTGCGCGGGATTCGCCGCCTGGTTCTACACGATGATCCTCCCCGCGGCGGTGAAGGCCGGGTTCCTCGATCCGGCGATCCTCTCCCACGGGCCCTTCGGGATCGCGCTGCTTCGGCCCAACGACCTCCTCGCCGCGGGGATCGGCGACCCGGTGGGAAACGCCGTCTTCTGGAGCCTCTTCCTGAACCTGATCGGCTTCGTCGCCGGCTCCCTGCTGCTCGTGCCGGGGCGCGCCGGCACGCGGGAGGAGGGACGGCGGGCCGTCCCGTCGGGCATCGGCCGGCGCGGGGGATCGCCGGACGGCGGGGCGCACTACCCGTCCCTCGAGGACATCGAGGCGGTGGTGACCCGGTACGCCGGCCGGGAGAAGGAGAGGGAGGTCGGCGAGGTCGTACGCGAGATCCGGGAGATCAAGAGCCGGGGGGAGACCCGCGAGGCGGTGATCCGCCAGATGGAGCTGCCGGTGCGCCTCGAGCGGATCCTCACCGGGTCCATCGGGGCGATCGCGGCGCGCAACGTCCTGCGGGACATGCTCCCGATCGCGCTGGCGGACGCGAAGACGCTCGTCGCGTCGTTCCGCGAGATGGAGAAGGATCTGGCGACCACGCGGGAGACGGTCTCCCACAAGGAGGAGGAGATCCGCGCCCGGGAGCGGCTTCTGGCGAGCGTCGTGCACAGCATCGACGACGGAATCGTCGCGTTCGACGCGAAGGGGACGATCACCGCGGTGAACGAGGGGGCATGCCGCTTGTTTCGCCGGGCGGAAAGCGCCATGATCGGGGAGGATTTCCAGCTCCTCATCCGGGACACCCCGTACCGGGAAAAGCAGAGGATCGTCGCTCGGGCCACGTATCGCCACGGCCATTGGCGCGGGGAGGCGGACATCGTGCGGGGCGACGGCACGCAGGCGCCGGGGCTCGTCTCCACGGCGCGGATCACCGACCGGGGCGGAGGAGCGGCCGGTTTCGTCGCTTCGTTCAAGGACCTGACCGAGTTCAAGGCGATGCAGAACAAGATGATCCAGAGCGAGAAACTGGCATCCCTCGGGCAGATGGCCGCGGGCGTCGCACACGAGATCCGCACTCCGCTGGGATCGATCAAGATGAGCACCCGCCTGCTCGGGGATGGAGACGGAGGCGGAGACTCCGCGGAGGCGATCGGCACGATCCGTGAGGCGGTCTCCTCGATGGAGGTGATCGTCAACGAATTGCTCGAATACACCCGTGAGATCTCCCTGCACCTCGACGCCTACGACCTGGTCAAGATCACCCGCTCCGCGATCTTCGGGATGGAGGAGGAGACGAAACGCAGGGGGGTCTCGGTGGCGCTCGAGGCGCCCGCGGACCCTTGCACGGCGCTGGTGGACGGCGTGCGGGTCAAGCAGGTCCTGACGAACATCGTGAAAAACGCGGTGGAGGCGTCGCCGGATCGGGACGGGAAGGTGCGCGTCCGGCTTTCGGAGCGTGACGGCGGCGTCCGGATCACGGTGGAGGACAACGGACCCGGGATGACCGTCGAAGAACTCGGGAAGGTATTCCAGCCGTTCTACACGAACAAGGCGCAGGGAGTGGGCCTGGGGATGCCGATCGTCAAGCGCCTGGTGGAAATGCACGGAGGCGAGGTACGGATCGAGTCCGAGGGGGGGAAGGGGACGACGGTCTCGGTTGAATTTCCGCGCTACCCGTTCGCCGGGTCGGGGGGGGAGCGATGAAAAGGAAGATTCTTCTGGTCGACGACGAGGAGATCTTCCTGCGTCCTCTCGCGCGCACGATCGTCGCCGCCGGATTTCTCGTGGACACGGCGGGAACGGCGTCCGAGGCGCGCGAGAAGTTGAAAACCGGCGAGGTCGACCTCGTCATCAGCGACGTGCGGATGCCCGGGATGGACGGGATCGCCTTCACCCGCTCGCTTCGTGAAGAGTTCGGCGACCTTCCCGTGATCCTGATGACCGCCTACGGCAGCATCCGGACCGCCGTGGACGCGATGAAGGCCGGCGCGCAGGATTACCTCCTCAAACCGTTCGAGCCGGACGAAATTCTCCTTCACATCCGCAGGATCCTGGAGATCCAGGACCTGCGCGCGGCGGACCGTTTCCGGACGGCCCGGAACCAGGAGACGTTCGACCTTCGAAAGACGCTCGTCTTCGAGAGCCCCGCGATGAAGCGGCTCCAGCAGGAGATGACCGGCGTGCTGCCCCTCGATACGACGATCCTCCTTACCGGCGAAACGGGGACCGGGAAGCAGTTGATAGCGAGGGCCATCCACTACAACGGCCCGCGGCGCGACGGGCCGCTGATCGAGGTCAACTGCGCCGCCATCCCCGAAACGCTCTTCGAGACGGAGTTGTTCGGCCATGCACGGGGCGCGTTCACCGGCGCCGTATCCGACAGGAAGGGGATGTTCCAGCTCGCACACGGGGGGACGCTCTTCCTCGACGAGATCGGCGAGGTGCCGATCTCGCTGCAGCCGAAGTTGCTGACGGCGATCCAGGAGAAGAAGTTCCTGCGCGTCGGGGGAGCCCGCCAGATCGACGTGGACGTGCGGATCATCTGCGCCACGAACAAGTCGCTCGAGGAGGAGGTCGCCGCGGGGAGGTTCCGCAAGGACCTTTTCTTCCGTCTCTCGGTTTTCCCGATCCGCGTTCCCCCGCTGCGGGAACGGCCCGAGGACATCCCGGTCCTCGCGGACTTCTTCCTGCGGCGGTTCGCCCGCAAGTGCGGGAAGGAATACGGCTCCCTGTCGCCGGACGACATCTCCGCGCTGCGCGCATACGATTGGCCGGGAAACGTGAGGGAACTGGAGAACTTCATCGAGCGCGCCGTCATCCGGGCGCAAGGGGACCGGGCGGAGATCACGGCGGCCCTCGGGGGATTGACCCGGACGCCGGCCGATCCGGGTGGAGAGGCGACATTCTACCCGGATCTTCCGTTCCGCGACGCAAAGGAGCGGGTGGTATCCTTCTTCGAGAAACGATACATCGAGGAGGCGTTGCGCCGTGCCGAGGGGAAGCTGACGGAAGCCGCTCGCCTCGCCGGGATGGACAACAAGAACTTTTCGGAAAAAATGAAGCGATACGGCATCACCCTCGAGGCGTTCAAAACGTTCCCTCCCACCGCTTGATCTTCCACGTTTGAGCACCAGACGTTCCGTTACTTCTTATTACGGATAGGCCCATCCGGAGGATCAAATTCGTTTATTACATAAACGGAATTATTCCCGCCAGGATCGTCGTTTCAGTGGGGGGCAGGTTCTTCGGCAACAATTTTCTTATAATTATTTACCGTTATATATCATGTACCTGTAAGGTTTTATCATAATTATCTGCAGCCCTCTCCTGCTGGCACGCAACTTGAGAAAGAGATGCCCGGCGGTCCCGACGCGGTAGACAGGGGACCGGGGAGGGCTCGGAATGCATCACCGCACGGCCTTGAGGGGATTCATCGTACTTCTGGCAGCCATCGGGATTCTGTCCGGGTGTGGAGGAGGAGGAGAGACTCCCCAGGCCCAGGCGCCGCCTCCATCCGGCCCGGTTTCCGTGTTCGCATGGGCCGCTCCCGCCACGTTCAACGACAACACGCCGCTGAATCCTTCAGCGGATATCGATTACTACGAACTCTACCTTCGCGCCGACCCGAATTTCACCGAGAACGACCAGCCCGCCGTCGAGATCGCAGCCGTCGCGGATAACCTTTCCCCGGACGGTCAGTCCGTCGTCAGGTCGCCGGTCACGCAGTTCACTCTGGAGCTCATCCCATCGATTCCGGGAGGCAATCTCCTGTACGTCTCCATGCGGGCGGTCGGGATCGACCGCCAGAAATCGGCGTTCATGGCCCCGGTCGCCTGGGACCGTTCTTGATCCTGCAAGTAATCAGCCTACGAGGTCGGTGAGCATGAAAAAAAATGCGGTTCTGTTCTTGTTGACGATAGCGTGCCTCCTCGCGATAACCTCCCGTACGTTTGCTGAAACGCGGACCGTCTCCTGGGATCCGGTCACCACGTACACGGACGGTACGCCGATCGAGGCGGAGAAAACGGTCACCTACACGGCGTACTGGACCACGGATGCCGGTTTGTCGATTGCATCCCTCCGCACCATCGGCTCTTCCGTGCCACAGACCTCCACCACGTTCGATCCCGATCTCCAGGGGATGACGCGCGGTTCGACCGTCTATTTCACGGCGAAGGCCGTGCTGAACACCGGGGAAGAGTCGGCACTCTCCCCTGCATTTTCTTGGACCGTGCCCGTGGTGAGCGTGCCGGCCGTGCTCTCGAGCATCGCGGTCGGCGGCCCGACGTCGGTGAACGAGGGCGGCACCGGGACGTACACGGCGACGGCGACGTGGGACGACGGGACGACGACGTCGGTCACCCCGTCCTGGAGCGAGAACTCGTCCTATGCGACGATCAGCACCGGGGGTGTTCTGACGGCCTCGGCGGTGACGTCGAACCAGACGGTGACGGTGTCGGCGAGCTACACCAGCGGCGGCGTGACGCGGACGGCGACGCGGACCGTGAGCATCGTCGACGTGCCGGCCGTGCTCTCGAGCATCGCGGTCGGCGGCCCGACGTCGGTGAACGAGGGCGGCACCGGGACGTACACGGCGACGGCGACGTGGGACGACGGGACGACGACGTCGGTCACCCCGACCTGGAGCGAGAACTCGTCCTATGCGACGATCAGTACGGGCGGCGTTCTGACGGCCTCGGCGGTGACGTCGAACCAGACGGTGACGGTGTCGGCGAGCTACACCAGCGGCGGCG